>OHRF01000439.1_pt1 | contig 20604 bp, 19 predicted proteins | sample 1578291 | NCBI WGS metagenome assembly OHRF01 (sample SAMEA3879576, study PRJEB24766) | human gut metagenome | biome: human-associated habitat; feature: feces | place: USA | collected 1985/1987 | reverse complement strand
TTGAATCCATACCATCCAAACCAGAGGATGAAACATCCAAGTGCACCGATTACAATGTTATGTCCAGGGAATGCATGTACCTTTGTTACTTTTCCATCTTTATCTCTGGTAAATTTACCAATTCTGGCTCCTTCCAGTGCGGCTCCGATAAATGCTGTTGTTCCACCAACCATGTGGATTGCACAGGAACCTGCAAAATCATGGAATCCTAAACTTGCAAGCCATCCACCGCCCCAGATCCAGTGTCCGGAGATGGGGTAGATAAACAAAGAAATACAGGCGGAATAAATGCAGTAGGCGCTGAATTTGGTGCGCTCTGCCATGGAGCCGGAAACAATGGTTGCTGCCGTTGCACAGAACACGGTCTGGAACACGGCATAAACCCAAAGGGGCACGCCCTCCGGCAGGATGGCGCTGTAGTCGCCGCTCATAAAGGGGGCAAAGCCGCCGATGAGCGGGCCGGAACCTGCAAACATGATGCCGAAGCCGACCAGCCAGAAGCACGGTGTGCCGATGCAGAAGTCCATCATGTTTTTCATCAGGATGTTGCCGGTGTTCTTTGCACGGGTCAGGCCAGCTTCGCACAAAGCAAAGCCTGCTTGCATAAAGTACACCAGGAATGCCGCAACCAGCACCCAGATGACGGTTGATGAGTTGTACATATTCAAACCACTCCTCTCAAGATCAAACCACGGCGCTTCCTCTATTTTTTCTTGCCGCATTAAGCCGCATTAAGCCAGATGCTTAAATAACAAAAGCGCCGGGCAGGATGTACCTGCCCGGCGCCATTGCCGTGGTTTTGATTTGCCCACATTGTAACCCCGGCAAGCCCCGCCGTCAAGCAAAACTTTTCATTTTTTGTCAAAATGTGCAATTTGCACAGCGTTCCCCACTTTGTTCTTCCGCTCGTTTGTGCAACCTGCATTTTCTGCCCGGCTGTCAACTTTATTCTGCATGGTGCTTTGCGCGCAAATTTACATTTTTCATCGTAAAGACACGGTTTCACAATATTTTTGTCACATTTTTTCAAAACCCGCTACCAAAAATTGAGCCGCTGTGTTATAATAAAACCATACTTGGGTAAAATTTGCCCGGCCCGGTTTTTGTACCGTGTACGGGGGAAAATCAACGGTGCTGTGCACCGCAAGCTAAAGGAGGATATTGCCCAATGAGCAATTCTATCGCTCTGCTCGCCCTTGAGGCCGCTGACGGCACTGTGGTTCTGACCAGCATCACGCTGGTGTTCGCCATGCTGGTTGCGCTTTGCCTCATTATCACTGTGGAAGGCAAGATTTTTGACGCCATCAAGAACAAAAAGAATGGCACCAAAGCCGCCCCCAAGGCACCTGCCGCCCCTGCAGCGCCCGCTGCACCGGCCGCACAGAACATCGCCAAGGCTGCTCCTGCTGCCCCCGCAGCACCCGCTGCTGACGGCTCCATCCCCGGCGAGATCGTTGCTGCCATTGCTGCAGCCGTTGCCTCTCTGGGTGAAAACCTGACCATCCGCGGCATTCACCGCGTTCAGAAAAAGACGGCTACTGGTTCCCGCCGCGGCGCCTGGGGCGACGCCGGCGTTACCCAGAACACCACGCCGTTTATGTGATGGAAAGGGGACGAAACAATGGGAGCAATTTTTACCAACATCGCTGAGATCTTTGCCAACTCCGGTTGGGCACAGATTTTCTTTGCTGAGGGCGGCTGGAAGTATGCCGTCATGATCGGCGTGGCCTGCGTGCTGCTGTACCTGGCCATTGTCCACCAGTTTGAGCCTTTGCTGCTGCTGCCCATCGGCTTCGGCATGCTGATGACCAACCTGCCGCTGGACGGCATCTTCCATATGGACATCTTCATCAACGAAACGCAGCACATCAACTGGGAACTGCTGGGTACATCCGGCGGCATGGCGGACTATATTTACTTAGGCGTCAAGCTGGGTATCTATCCCTGCCTGATCTTCATGGGCGTGGGCGCGATGACCGACTTTGGCCCCCTGCTTAGTAATCCCAAGAGCCTGCTGCTGGGCGCTGCCGCACAGTTCGGTATCTTTGGTACTTACATGGGCGCCCGTCTGCTGGCCGCTACCGGTCTGGTGGACTTCACCCAGAAGCAGTCCGCTGCCATCTCCATCATCGGCGGTGCCGACGGCCCGACTGCTATCTTCGTTACCTCCCGTCTGGCACCTGAGCTGCTGGGCAGCATTGCCGTGGCGGCATACAGCTACATGGCACTGGTGCCCGTCATCCAGCCGCCCATCATGAAGGCGTTGACCACCTCCAAGGAGCGCTCTGTTGTCATGAAGCAGCTGCGCACCGTCTCCAAGACCGAGAGGGTCATCTTCCCCATCATGGTCGCTATCATTGTTTCCCTCATCGTGCCGGATGCCGCCGTTCTGGTCGGTATGCTGATGCTGGGCAACCTGATGAAGGAGTGCGGCGTTGTGGATCGTATCCAGAAGACTGCCGGCAATGAGCTGATGAACATCATCACCATCTTCCTGGCTCTGTCTGTTGGCTGCACCACCAGTGCAAACACCTTCCTGAATACCCGCACCTTGTTCATCATCGTGCTGGGTCTGATCGCCTTCTCCTTCGGCACCGCAGCCGGTGTGCTGTGCGGCAAGGTCATGTACAAGCTGACCGGCGGTCAGGTGAACCCCCTGATCGGTTCCGCCGGCGTTTCCGCCGTGCCTATGGCCGCTCGTGTCTCCCAGAAGGTCGGCCAGAGTGAGAACCCCTCCAACTTCCTGCTGATGCACGCCATGGGCCCCAACGTGGCCGGCGTTATCGGTTCTGCCGTTGCTGCTGGTATCCTGATCAACATCTTCGGCTAAGCAAAACCTGAAATACGACCTCAAGAGCCATCGCATAAGGCTGTGCGGTGGCTCTTTTTGCGCAGAACGATTTTAATGGCCTCCGCTGCGCTTTGGCCATATTCAGCGGAATTATGATTTATTATTTCGGGATAACGGAGCGTCTGCGGACGCTCCGTTATCCCATTTTCACGGGAGAGGACGTAAGAGGTAACAGCAGCCGTTTCCAGTTACGACCCCTTCTGTGAAAAAGAGGTTCTAAAACGCCTGCAGGCGTTTCAGAACCTCAAATATTAAAATATACTTTCCTTGAACAATGGCCAGAGCGGTAGCGGAGGCCATTCAAAATCGTGTTAGCATTAGTTTTTTCCTGTTTGTGTTTGGCTGTTGCTTGTGCTATCATAGAGAAAACAGGGCGCAAAACGCCCCAAAACAGGAGGGAGCCGTTATGGAAAAAATCAAGCTTGAGATCGCAGGCATCCCGGCTGTCCTGTACGGCAAGCGCAGCCGCCGGGTCTATCTCTACGTCCACGGCAAAAACGGCAGCGCAGCCGAGGCTGCCCGCTTTGCCCGCACAGCTTGCCCGGCAGGCTGGCAGGTACTGGCTGTCGATCTGCCGGAGCACGGCACCCGGAAAAACAGCCCGGAAAAGCTGGTGCCGTGGGTGGTCACCCGGGAGCTGCAGGCGGTTTACGCCCGGATGCATCCGGTATGGAAGCATATCCGGGTGTATGGGGTCAGCATCGGGGCGTGGTTTGCTATGCAGGCGTTGCAGACGCAAAAACCGGAGAAGGCGCTGCTGGTGTCCCCGATCGTGGATATGGAAAAATTGATCCTTGCCCTGATGCAGCAGGCAGGGGTAACGGAGGAGCAGCTGCACGCGGCAGGGGAGATCCCCACAGACTTTGGGGAGACGCTTTCGTGGCCGTATCTGTGCTGGGTGCGGGAGCACCCGCTGCACTGGAAAGTACCCACACAGGTGCTCTATGCTGATACAGATCCCCTTACCGGGCACACCGCTATGGAGCGGTTCCGGCAGCAGACCGGGGCGCACCTGACCATTCTGGAGGGCGGGGAACACTGGTTCCATACTGAGACCCAGCTGGCCGCTCTGCAAAGCTGGGAAAGCTGTCATTTATAATAGGCCGTTTCTCTTTTCCTCAGTCTGTGAAAATGTAAGCCCGGAAAATCTGCGGATTTTCCGGGCTTACATATAAAATACGCTTCCACAACAAAACGCCGCTGACGGCTTTGTGCATCGTCAGCGGCGTTTTGTTTATTGAAAACAGGATTGTGAATGGCAGAATCAGACGTTTGCTTCGCTGTTGTGCTCAGCCTTCTTGTAAGCGGAGAAGGAGTGGAACACGATGTTCAGGCCCAGCACGATCAGCAGCACGGCAAGGATCAGCTGCAGGCCGTTTGCGATGAACACAGCGCCCCAAGTGGTCTCACCGGCAGGGATGGTAACAGAAGCGGCGGTGCTGATGGCCTTGACCATAGCGATCAGGCGCTGCACCAGTGCGGTAAACGTAACGCACAGCATGATGACCAGAGGGGGGAACAGCATCTTGTTGCTGCGGCCGGTCACCTTCAGGAACACGCACAGGGTAGCCAGCACCAGTGCGCTCAGCAGCTGGTTGGCAGAACCGAACAGCGGCCAGATGTTGGCGTAGCCGATCTTGGTCAGGATAAAGCCGAACACCAGCGTGATGAAGGTGGAGAAGTACACGTTGCAGAACAGCTTGCGCCAGCCCTCGGCGTGCTCCATGTCGTCCACGCTGAACAGCTCCTGGAAGCTCATGCGGCCAATACGGGCCACGGCATCCAGACTGGTCAGTGCCAGTGCGGAAACGCACATGGTCATGAACACGGTAGCAGCGTAGGCGGGCACACCGAACATCTCAAAGAAACCGGCAACGCCGCGGCTGAAGATCTGGAACGGAGTACCGGCAGCAGGGGTACCGTCGGCAGCTGCGGCAGCACCGGCAACGCACAGAGCCAGAACAGCCAACAGGCTTTCAAGGATCATGGCACCGTAGCCGACCTTCAGCATATCCTTCTCGTTCTCAACGGTCTTGGAGGAAGTACCGGAGGAAACAAGGCTGTGGAAACCGGAAACTGCACCGCAGGCCACGGTGACGAACAGGATGGGGAACATGGTGCCCAGCTTTTCGTTGGTAAAGCCGGTGAACACCGGCAGGTTCATGACGGGATGGTTGACGATCAGGCCCAGAACAGCGCCCACGATCATGGCCACGAACATAAAGGTGGTCATGTGGTCACGGGGCTGCTTGAGCAGCCACATGGGCAGCACAGCAGCAAAGAAGATGTACACAAAGGTGATGTAGCTCCAAGCGGCCTTGCCCAGGATCAGGGGCAGGTTTGCGCCGATGACAAAGGACAGCACGATGAACACGATGCTGATAACGCTTTCCTTCCAGCCGGAGAAGCTGAACTTTTTCTGCAGCAGGCCAAAGATAACGGCGAACACCATGAACATGATGGACACCATGCCGGCAGCGCCGTTGGTCTTGGCAGCCTCAACCATTGCGCCGTCTGCGCCGAAGGCATTGAAGGTGCCGGCAACCATGTCCGCAAAAGCGGCAATCACGATGCCGCAGAACAGCCAGCAGAACAGCAGGAACAGCTTGCGGCCGGTCTTGCCGATGTACTTTTCAATCAGCATACCCATGCTCTTGCCGTCGTTCTTAACGGAAGCATACAGAGCGCCAAAGTCGGTAACAGCGCCGAAGAAGATGCCGCCCAGCAGCACCCACAACAGCACCGGCAGCCAGCCGAAGGCTGCGGCCTGAATGGCACCGGTGACAGGGCCTGCACCAGCGATGGAGCTGAACTGGTGGGCAAACACCGTCCAGCCATTGGTGGGCACATAGTCCCGGCCATCCTCGTGGACGACAGCCGGAGTCTTGGCTGCGGGGTCGATGCCCCATTTGTTAGCCAGCCAGCGGCCGTAAAGCACATAAGCGCCAAACAGGCACACCGCTGCGATCAATACGATGACCAGCGTATTCATAGTTTTCTACCTCTTTCCTTTTTTCACTCCGCAACAGGTTCGGAACGATAGGATGCCGTCCGGCAAAGCGCTTCCCCGGAGCGTAAAAAACCTTCGTCCTCAGCACATGACCGGGCTTTCCGGCCACACTCCGAAGACGAAGGCTTCTGCTCCCGCCTGCCAGGGCAGGAGCAATACTCCGCGGTACCACTTCGCTTGCTGTGTTAAAACAGCCACTCTCCCACGCATGGTATACTGACCATGCTGCCCGATAACGTGGGCTGGACGGCACCATGCTACTTGGGGGCACAAAACCCGGTTCACACAGGCTGCTCGCAGGCGAGGGTCCTCTGCTCCTGACTGCCGCTTTTTCACCCGAGAAGCGGCTCGCTGAAAGAGGGTGATGCAGAAGATCATGTCCTGTTCCTTGCATTTGCTGAATGATTGTGTCCTACTTTATTCCCGTTTTCATCAATTGTCAATATTTCTGTAACAAGTTCAGAGGATACGCCAATTCAAGCCATTTTCTGGGAATAATTTTTAGGTGATTTTCTTTCATGTGTGAAGAGAATAAAACTGAATACGCTCTTAATTGAAAACCATTCACCCACAGGTCTTGACTTTCACACTTTGAAGTGCTAAAGTAATAGCGTGCAGAATATTCCGCGCGGCAGCACCGGCTGCTTTGCATGCTGTCGCCGCTGTTATAATAAGGAGAAAAACAATGGCTGAAAAAAATTCCAGAAGAAACGAGACGACGGATGCACTGTTTGACGCTATCCTCAGTCTGGAGAGCCGGGAAGAGTGCTACGCCTTTTTTGAGGATCTGTGCACTGTAAAGGAGATCTCGGATATGGCGCAGCGCCTGCAGGCCGCAAAGCTGCTGCTGGACGGTGCCACCTATGAGCAGATCGTCAAGGCGGTGGAGATTAGCACCGCCACCATCAGCCGCATCAACCGCTGCATCCAGTACGGTTCCGGCGGCTACCGCGACACCATCGAGAAGGTGCGCGCACAGGCAGAAAAGCAGTAACAGCCGTACCCGCCGCAGCATAGGATAGGGCACACGACCGGAAAGGAAGGTTTTGCCCTATGATGATCGATACCCCCTGTGCCCGTTCTCAGTGTCCGGAGATGCCCAAGGTCAGCTTGGATCAGGCTGTTGTGGACCTGATGGAAAGCATTGCCTTGCAGGAAACGGCGCTCAGCCACATTTTGTGTGCCGAAAGCCGGAAGATGCAGAAAGCCATGGATCTGGACGGTCTGGATCTTTGCAAGCTGCTGGAAGTGAACGACTCCGCCACCAACATGGTGCACGCCGTCGCAAACCTTGAGCTGGTGCTCAAGGATAAGCTGGAGTTCGTTTCCAACAACCTCTATGTCCCGGGGGACAGCGGCTGCCCATCACCTGCGCAGTAATGTTTTTTGCGTGGGACGATCTTTACTGCAATCTAACCCGTGAAAATGCAATGTCGGGCAGCCCGCAGGCTGCCCGACATTGCTCTGAATCGTTCTGCCGCAAGGGAGGCTGCTGCACAAAACAGGGTGCAGCAGCCTCCCTTTTTATGAAAATCCTGCATAAGAGACAGAAAAATCTTTTGTTGGAATTGCTGATGTATCAAATCTGTGCTATACTATTGGATGTATCACCATGAAAGCGAGGAATAAAATATTGCTGCATTATGATGCGATCCTATTTGATGTGGACGGGACGCTGATCGATTCGGCCCCCGGTATCATTCATACATTGCAAGAGGTTTTCTGCACCATGGGTGTGGATGTATCCGGCGTAAACCTGCGCCGGTATCTGGGCCCGCCGCTGCGCAAAAGCTTCGGTGAGCACTTCACCGACCCGGCGCTGATCGAAAAGGCCACCGACCTTTACCGCACGAGCTACGCGGTGAAGGGCAGCCACGAGTGTGCTGTGTTCCCGGGCGTTCTGCAGATGCTGCAAACCCTGAAGCAGGCTGGTTTTATTTTGTGCACCGCCACCTCCAAGCCCACCAAGGTGGTCACCCCTATTTTGGAGGAGCAGGGTCTGGCGCAGTATTTTGATTTTATCGGCGGTGCCTCCATGGACGAGAGCCGGGACACCAAGACCGAGGTCGTGCGTTATGTGCTCAGCCAGCCCGCCTTGCAGGGCAAGCGGGTGCTGATGGTGGGCGACCGCAACGATGATATGCGGGGCGCTGCCGACTGTGGTCTGGATGCTGCCGGTGTACTGTACGGCTACGGCAGCCGGGAAGAGCTGGAAGCTTTCCATCCGGTGCTGCTGGCCGAAAGCTGCGCCGACCTTACCGACCGGCTGCTGGCAGCCCGGGTATGACAGGAAGTTTCATTCCTTCGGAAGGAGAATGGATAGAATATGAGAAGCAATAATCAACAGGAGAACAAGGCGCTGACCCCGATGCAGAAGCAGGCGGTGCTGGTGTGCATCGTGTGCGCACTGGCGGCGCTGCTGACCATCGGCATCACCCTTACCATGCTCAAGCGGGGCAAGAACCCGACGGAGCAGCCGGGGGATTCTTCCATTATTACCCCCGCGCCCGCCCCGGAAGGGGAGGAGGATATCTCTGACCACTACCAGATCAACGAGACTTCCAGCGCACTGCTCACCGGGACTGCTGATGCTGGTGACGCCTATCAGGAGCAGACCCTTTTTATCGGCGATTCCAACACGGTGCGTTTGTACGCCAATGGTCTGATCTCGTTGCAGCAGTTCTGCGCCAAGGAAGGCATTGGCACCAGTGCCGCCCTGAACGAGGGCATCGTTACCTTTAAGCGGGACGATAACCGCTACACCATCGCGCAGGCGGTGGCCAAAATGAAGCCCCGCCGGGTGGTCATCATGCTGGGCACCAACGATAACGGCATGAATACCGAGGACTTTATCAGCAACTACACCGCGCTGGTACAGGCCATTCAGGCCAGCTATCCCTATACCGATATCATCGTCAACACGGTGCCGCCGGTCCCGTCCAACCACTCCAACTACCCCAACATGGACCAGACCCGTATTGATGATTTCAACATGGCGCTGCTGACCATGTGCGAGCAGCTGGGCGTCAAGTTCCTCAACTCTGCCGAGGCACTGAAGGACGCCAACGGCTACGGCAATGTCGATTACTACCAGAGCGGGGATATCCACCTCAAGCCCGCAGGCCTGAAGGTGCTGCTGAAGTATCTGCGCACCCACGCCTACGAGACCGAGGATCGCCGCCCGGATACCAATAATATCCCCACCCGCGCCGAGTATACCGCCAAGCCCAGCTCTGCGGTGGAGGCACCCAGCAGCTCGGAGGCGGTCTCCTCCTCTGTTGTTGAGGAAAAAACGGAGTATCAGGCGGACTATCGTGTGGACAAAACCGGCGGCGGCTCCCTGACCTGCGGCGACGAGAGCGGCAAGTCTCTTACCGTCAAGGTGACCAGCGCCGCCCAGAGCGTTAAGGTGACCGCTGTGCCGGAGGACGGCTATGTGTTCGTCAAGTGGAGCGATGGCGTGACCAAGCGCACCCGCACCGATACCAATTTTGACCAGAACGTGGATGTGACCGCTGTGTTTGCAGCGGCCTCTATCCAAGTCAGCAGCAGCGGTAAGGCTGGGCTGGGGGATTCCTATACCTTTAAAGCGACCCTCAAGGGCAAGTATCTGGATGCTTCCAGCATCCGCTGGTATGTCAACGGCAGCGAGGTAACACAGGCTGCCGGTAAGACCACCGTAAAGGGCGAGGTAGACCCCTCCATGGTGGGCGGCACCTTCCGGGTGTATGCCACCGCCAGCTATAATGACTGCACCGTCACCAGCAACAAGCTGGAACTTACGGTCAGCGGTGGAACGTCCGGCAGCACCAGCAGCTCCAGCAGTTCCAGCAGCTCCAGCGCTTCCTCTAAGGAGGATAAGCCTGCATCCTCCAAGGAAGAAACGTCCTCCTCTAAGGAAGAAAAACCGGCCTCTTCCAAGGAAGAGAAACCGGCTTCCTCCTCCTCGAACGGTACTTCTGAAAGCGCCGGCAGCTCCTCCAAGGTGGAGAAGCCCGCCTCCTCTGCGGCTTCTTCTAAGGAAGAAAAGCCCGCTTCTTCTTCGCAGAGCAGTTCCTCCTCCAAGGTGGAAAAAACTGCTTCTTCTAAGCAGGAGCACACGGCTTCCTCCAAGGAAGATGAACCGGCAACCTCTAAAGAGGAAAAGCCCGCTTCCTCCAAAACCGAGGCAAGCGCCAGCAAGGAAGCTGCCAACTAAGGGCACATTTCCTCCTTGTGCTGCATAGGCTGGCGGGAGAGGAAGGTGGAGCCCTATGTACTGGGAAGCGATGCGCACACCCTCCCTGCCCGGGGAGAATGACGTGACCAACGGCAGCGTGGATTACTATGATACCGACTGGGAAAACGTGGATAACAGCGCACTGGAGGAAGAAATGCAGAAATGCAGTCTGACGCCCTGCGAGGGTAAAACAATGTGTCCGGACAACGCCCCGGCACAAACAGACCTGTCTGCGTATGAGATCGTTTCTGAATAATGGGAAGCCAGCTCTGCCGGGGGTGGGGCTGGCTTCTCCCTGTTGATACACCAAAGTGGGAAATGCTGAAAAGAAAGTGAGATACTATGGCAAAATATTATTGCATCCTGTTCGATGCGGACAATACGCTGCTCAACTTTGACGCAGCGGAAAACAAGGCGCTGGCCGAAACGCTGGTGAACTACGGCATCGAGCCGGACGCCGAGACCGTGCAGACCTACCGCACCATCAACGAGGAACTGTGGCGGCAGCTGGAAAAAGGCCAGATCCGCCGCGAGAAGCTGTTCAGCGAGCGGTTCAGCCGCTTTTTAAAGGCCATCGATGCCGCCGGTGACGGCGCGGAGATGAACCGTTTTTATCTGGAGCAGCTGTCCACCCACCCGGATCTGATGAGCCCGGAGGTGCTGGACGTGCTGCGGGAGCTTTCCGAGGTGGCAACGCTGGCCATCGTCAGCAACGGCGCCCAGATGGTACAGACCCGCCGTCTGGCAGAAAGCGGCGTGATGAATTTTATGGAGGACGTGTTCATCTCTGAGAAAATGGGCTGCGAAAAGCCCAATGCCCGCATCTTTGATGCGGCTCTGCGCGCACTGGGCGTGGAGAACCGGGAGCACGTTCTGATGGTGGGCGACAGCCTGGCCAGCGATATTCAGGGCGGCAGCAACGCCGGGCTGGATACCTGCTGGTATAACCCCAACCACGCCGAGAACCCCGGCAAGGTGATCCCCACCTACGAGATCGCCAGTCTGGAGGAACTGTATCCGCTGGTGATGGAGCAGGAGGAACTGGCCAACGTTGGCCTGAAGAACCGCCGCCACCAGTGCTGAAACTTGAAAAAACGGATAACGGAACAAAATTATGCTGATACATTTGGAAAAACTGGGTAAGACCTTTGGCGAAAAGGTGGTGCTGCACGATGTGACCGCCAGTGTCGAGCGGGAAGATCGCATCGGCATTGTGGGACAGAACGGTGCAGGCAAGACCACTCTGCTCAAGATTCTTACCGGCGAATATCAGGACTACGAGGGCGAGTTCAGCGTGACCCACGGGGTAACACTGGGCTATCTGGAGCAGAACGCAAAGCTGGACGCCACGCTGGATATCTACGGCGAGATGCGCGCCACTTTTGCCCCGGTGCTGGATGCCATGGCGCAGATGCAGATCTTGGAACGCCGCATGGCTGCCCAGCCTGATAACGCCGACCTGCTGGCACAGCATGATGCCCTGCAGAATATCGTGGACGCCGCCGACGGCTACAACATGGACGTGAACATCAAAAAGGTGCTGTCCGGCATGGGTTTTGCACAGGATACATGGCAAAAGAACATTGCAGTGCTCTCCGGCGGTGAGCTGACGCGGCTGCGCCTGGCAAAGCTGCTGCTGGAAAAGCCCGATGTCCTCATTCTGGACGAGCCCACCAACCACTTGGACTTTGCCACCATGGAATGGCTGGAAAATTACCTCAAGGGCTACTCCGGTGCGGTGCTGGTGGTCAGCCACGACCGCTATTTCCTCGATAACGTCTGTACAAAGATCTGGGAGGTATCCTTCCAGACCATGACCACCTACAAGGGCAACTTCTCGGCTTATCTGCCCCAGAAGGAAGCCGCCGATGCCCTGCGCCAGAAGCAGCACGATGCCGACGTAGCACTGGCTGAAAAGCTGCAGGACTATGTGGACCGCAACCTTGTGCGTGCCTCCACCACCAAAATGGCACAGAGCCGCCGCAGGCAGCTGGAAAAGCTGGAGATCACCGAGGCACCCAAGGACGAGACCAACCAGCTGAAGTTCCGCTTTGAATACGACGTAGAGCCGTGGAATGAACTGGTGATGCTGAAAAACCTCAGCATCAAGATCGGGGAGCGCACCCTGCTGGAACCCTTTACCTATACGGTCTGCCGCGGGCAGCGGCTTATCATTGCCGGCCCCAACGGTGCGGGCAAATCCACCCTGATGCAGGTGCTGGATGGCAAGCGCCGCCCCTCCGGCGGCATGGTGCGGCTGGGCACCGGAGCACGTCCCAGCATCTTTGCCCAGCAGCAGAACCGTCTGGGACAGGGCAGGGTCATTGATGTCATCTGGAACAAGTACCCCCGCATGACCGAGCTGGAAGTGCGCAGCCACCTTGCTAAGCTGGGCTTCCGGGGCGATACGGTGTTCAAACCCTGCGAAGCATTGTCCGGCGGCGAGCTGGCGCGTCTGCGCTTTGCAGAGATCGTGCTGGAACGCCCGAACCTGCTGTTTCTGGACGAGCCCACCAACCACTTGGACATCTATACCCGCGAGAACCTGACTGAAGCACTGATGGCCTATACCGGCACCCTGCTGCTGGTCACCCACGACCGTCACCTGATGAACAGTCTGGCCTGTCCCATCCTCTATCTTGAGGACGGCAAGGCTGTGCTCTACCCCAGCTACGATGCCCTGATGGGTCGTGCCGCCCCGGCGCAGGCCGCCCAGAAAGCTGCCGAGCCTGCCAAGACCGGCTACGGCAAGGAACAGCGCCGCCGCCGCGCCGAGCTGCGCGCCAAGATCAAGGCCTGCGAGGACGAGATGGAGGCCTGCGGTGCACGCGAGGTGGAGCTGGACAACGAGATCAACTCCCCGGAGGTGTACAACGACCCTGACCTGCTGCGCCAGAAAAGCGATGAGCTGAGTGACCTGCGCTTCCATCAGGAGGAGCTTTTTGCCGCATGGGAAGCCGCTATGGAAGAGCAGGAAGCCTACGAGCAGACGCAGCAGCCCGAAGAATAAAGGAGCGTATCCTCTATGCCTAAAAATCACCGCAACTATCAAAAAACACGGCACATCGCCCTGTCCGGTCTGCTGTTTGCGCTGGCCATGGCGCTTTCCTTCATCGAGGGAACGCTGGTCATCCCCGGGCTTTTGCCGGGCATGAAGCTGGGGCTTGCCAACATCGTGGTCATGTACGCTTTGTTCTTCATGGGTCCCCGACAGGCACTGGTGCTGGATGTGCTCAAGGCGCTGTTCGTCTTTCTGGTGTCCGGCTTCACGGCGGGCTTTCTCTCACTGTGCGGCGGACTTTTGTCCCTTGCGGTGATGTGGGTGCTGTACTATCTTCTGCCGGTGCGGCCCACATGGTTCATTCTGTCGGTCTGCGGCGCACTGGCGCATAACGTGGGGCAGCTGCTGGGCGCGGGGGTCATCATCTCCTCGTCTTTGTCGCTGTACTATGCGCCGGTCATGCTGGTGCTGGGGCTTGTCATGGGTGCGCTCACCTCGGTCACGCTGCGGGCGTTGCTGCCCGCGCTGGGCAAAATGGGCTTCAACACCCACGAAAACCGCCCCGAATGACCGACCATTTCGGCAGGGCAGTTGCATTTTGGCCGGAAATCTGTATAATAAGGAAACAACTGTATTTTTATCAAAAAGACCCCAAAAGATAGCGCTGCCGCAGCACAGGGATTCGAGCGGCAGTCGGGAGGTGTTTGTATATGTCTGAAAAAGTTACCATCAAGGTCGAGCGCAAGGAGCTCCATCTTCCCACCATCGCACTGCGCGGGCTGGTGGTGTTCCCCAACAACCTTGTTCATTTTGAAGTCGGGCGGGAAAAGAGCATTGCCGCTGTGGAGTGGGCCATGGCCAACAACTCCAACGTATTTCTGGTTGCCCAAAAGGAGATGGAGACCAGCGAGCCTACCCAGCAGGACCTGTACACCTACGGCGTAGTGGCCGAGGTCAAGCAGGTGCTGCGCGTGTCGGACGAACTGGTCAAGGTGCTGGTAGAGGGCAAGTACCGCGCCAAGCTGACCGAACTGGATACCACCGGCGATTTTCTGCTGTCTGCCGTGCGCTCCGCTCCGGTGCGCGCCGCAAAGCCCGAAGAGGCTGTGGAGACCGAAGCACTGCTCCGCGCCCTCAAGACCGGCTTTGACGAGTATCTGGGCATGAACCCGCGCCTTGCCAAGGACGTGGTGTTCACCATCGTTTCCAGCGATGACCCCATGTTCCTCACCGAGTATATGCCGGCAAACCTCTTGTTCCGCTACGAGGACAAGCAGGCCGTGATGAACGAAAACACCCTCAACGGCCGTCTGCAGCGCCTTGTGGAGATGCTGCGCCGTGAATGTCAGGTGATGAAGATCGAAAAGGAGATCGCGGAAAAGGTCAACGAGTCCATGGACAAGAACCAGCGCGATTACTACCTGCACGAGCAGCTGCACATCATCAACGACGAACTGGGCGAAGGGGATGATACCCACGCCGAAGCTGATGATTACCGCCGCAAGATCCGGGAGCTGCACCTTGCCGAGGACAGCGAGAAAAAACTGCTCAAGGAGGTAGACCGCCTGTCCCGGATGCAGAGCAGCAATCAGGAAGCCACGGTCATCCGTACCTATCTGGATACCTGTCTGGATCTGCCGTGGAACACCATGACCGTGGATGATCTGGATATCCACCGCGCCCAGCAGATTTTGGATCGGGACCACTACGGCCTGAAAAAGGTCAAGGACCGCATTCTGGAAACGCTGGCCGTGCGCAAGCTGGCACCGGACGTGAAGGCACAGATCATCTGTCTGGTAGGCCCTCCGGGCGTTGGCAAGACCAGTATTGCGCGCTCCATCGCCGAAAGCCTTGGCCGCAAATATGTGCGCATCAGTCTGGGCGGCGTGCGGGATGAAGCCGAGATCCGCGGCCACCGCCGTACCTACATCGGTGCTATGCCCGGCAAGATCATCAGCGCCATGATCACCGCCAAGTCCTCCAACCCCTTGATGCTGCTGGACGAGATCGACAAGCTGGCAGGGGACTTCCGGGGCGACCCGGCGGCAGCTCTGCTGGAGGCGCTGGACCCGGAGCAGAACAGCACCTTCAACGATCATTTCATTGATATCCCGTTTGATTTGAGCCATGTGCTCTTCATCACCACGGCCAACGACCTCAGCGCCATCCCCGGCCCGCTGCGCGACCGCATGGACGTCATCGAGCTGCCCAGCTATACCCGCGTGGAAAAATACAACATTGCCCGCAAGCATCTGCTGCCCAAGCAGCTCAAGGCCTGCGGCCTGACCGGCAAGGTCACCATGAACCAAAGCGCACTCTACGGCATCATCGATGGCTACACCCGCGAGGCCGGTGTGCGTAATCTGGAGCGCACCATCACCAGTGTGCTGCGCAAGTGCGCCCGCAAGATCGCCGCCGGCGAGGTGGAAAGCGTGGCGGTGACCGCCACCATGCTGGAGGAACTGCTGGGCCCCCGCATCGTCAAGCCGGACTTCCTCAACCGCACCAACGCCGTGGGCATCGCCAACGGTCTGGCATGGACCAGCGTAGGCGGCGAGACCCTGCCCATTGAGGTGCAGGTCATCGACAACGGCAGCGGCAAGATCACGGTGACCGGTTCGCTGGGCGATGTGATGAAGGAGAGCGCACAGCTGGCAGTCACTTGGGTGCGCGTCCACGCCGAGGAATACGGCATCGACCCCGAGCGGCTGAAGAAGTGCGACCTGCACATCCACGCCCCGGAGGGTGCTGTGCCCAAGGACGGCCCTTCTGCCGGCGTCACCCTGACCACGGCTCTGGTGTCCTGCCTGTCCGGTGTGCCGGTGCGTGGCGATGTGGCCATGACCGGTGAGATCACCCTGCACGGCAATGTGCTGCCCATTGGCGGCCTGCGGGAAAAGAGCATGGCTGCCTACCGCGAGGGCATGAAGACCGTGCTCATCCCCAAGGACAACGAACCTGATCTTTACGACGTGGACGAGGAGGTCAAGAAGAATCTGACCTTCCTGCCCATGCAGAACCTCTCGCAGGTGCTGGCTGCCGCCCTGCTTAAGCCGAAGGCAGCAAAGAGCACCGCAGGCCGCCCCCGCACCAAAAAGTCCAAAGCAGGGGAAAGCCGCATCCCCGCCGCGCCTGAGAAGAACCAGCCGGGCGCTGTCTGCTGAAATACCAGAAAGGAACACGCCATGATCTTCAATAAAGCTGATTTTATTGCCAGCTATGGCATTTCCAGCCAGCTGCCCGAGAGCGACCGCCCTGAACTGAGCTTTTCGGGGCGCTCCAACGTGGGCAAATCCAGCCTGATCAACAAGTTGTGCAGCCGCAAAAATCTGGCGCGCGTGTCCAGTACGCCGGGCAAAACGGCTACTATCAATTTCTATTCGGTGGACGACTGCTACTTTGTGGACCTGCCGGGCTACGGCTACGCCAAGGTGAGCAACGCCGACCGCGAGCGCTGGGACGACCTCATCAACAGCTACTTCGAGGCACCCCGCCACCACACCCTGCTGGTGCAGCTGCTGGACTGCCGCCACGCCCCCAGCGCAGACGATTTACAGATGCTACGCTATCTGCACTACCACCGCATCCCCTATGTGGTGGCGCTGACCAAGGCGGACAAGCTGAAAAAGAGCCAGCTTGCCAAAACGCAGGAGGACTTTGAAAACATCTGCCGCCCCTACGGCTGCCAGAAGGTGGTGCTGACCAGCGGCGAAAACGGCTACGGCATCCCGGAGCTGCAGGCGGTGCTCAACGCCGCAGTGGCTGCGGAAAACGAGGAAGCGGAGTAACGCCATGGCTTACAACGAATTTGCCTATTTTTACGATGAATTCAACGGCGAGGCGGACTACGATGCCCTGTACAGCCAGATCCATACAAAGCTGGAAGCTCACGGCATCCACGACGGCATTGTGGCCGACCTTGGCTGCGGCACCGGGGAACTGACCCTGATGCTGACGCAGGCGGGCTACGATATGATCGGCATCGACCAGTCGGAGGAGATGCTCTGCGTGGTGCGGGATAAGGCCGAGCAGCTGGGACTTTCCGGTCGTTTGCTGCTGCTACGGCAGGACCTGCTCAAGCTGGATCTCTACGGCACCATCCGGGCGGCGGTATCCACCTTTGATACCTTCAACCACATCCCGGATCTGGATACCGCCATTGCCAACGCAGGCTTTTTTATGGAAAAGGGCGGGGTGTTCCTGTTTGATATGAACACCCCCTATAAGCACCGGAAGGTTCTGGGCGATAACGAATTCACCTTTGAGGAAGAGGATGCCGCCTGCGTGTGGCACAACCACTATAACGCCGCCGACCGCAAGGTGGAGATCACGGTGGACATTGATTATCACGAGACCGGCGAGCATTTCCACGAGGAATTCTGCGAGTATACCTATGATCTGGCTACCATCCGTGCGGCGCTGGAAAAGCACGGCTTTGCACTGGAAAGCGTCTGCGATGGCGAGACTTTCGGCCCGCTGACCGAGGAAAGCCAGCGCTACTTCTTCTGCGCAACAAAACAGTATACACAACTGGAGGAATAACCTATGGCAAACCTGATCCGCGGCCTGTCCGAAAACGGCGGTGTCGTGTTCTGCGGTGTGGATTCCACCGATATTGTCCGTAAAGCAGAAAAGCTTCACACCACAAGCGCCACCTGCAGCGCGGCACTGGGTCGTCTGCTCACGGGTGCTACCCTGATGGGCTCCATGCTCAAGGATGACCGCGACCGCATCACCCTGCGTGTGGCGGGCGGCGGCCCTGCCGGCGTGCTCATTGCCTGCACCGACGGCACCGGCAACGTGAAGGGCTGCATTGACAATCCGCTGGTGGAGCTGCCCGCCAAAGCCAACGGCCACTTGGACGTGGGCACTGCCGTGGGCAAGGACGGCGTGCTGACCGTTATCCGGGATAACCGCCTGCAAAAGGAGCCCACGGTGGGGCAGGTGCCGCTGGTGTCCGGCGAGATCGCTGAGGATCTGACCAGCTACTATGCGTACAGCGAGCAGGTGCCTACCGTGATGGCGCTGGGCGTGCTGGTGGACAAAGACTTGTCCATTCTCTGCGCCGGTGGTTTTATGGTACAGCTGCTGCCCGGCGCTACCGATGCTGAAATCGACCAGCTGGAAAAGAACATCAGCGCCATGCCCTCTGTCACCGAGCTGCTCCATGCGGGCAAGACCCCCGAGGACATGATGCAGCTGGCACTGGCCGGCTTTACCCCCAACGTGCTGGACGAGCGCACGGTGCAGTACCAATGCGATTGCAGCGCCGAGCGCACCAAGGAAATGCTGCTCAGCCTTGGCCGTGCCGAACTTGTGCGGATGCGGGACGAGGACCTCAACTGTGAGGTGGTGTGCCACTTCTGCCACAGCAAGTACCAGTACGACCTGAACGCCCTGCTTGCCGAGTACGATGCACAGGCTGCACAGGCCGCTGAAGCCGAACATCCCATACAATAAAAAATCCGCTTTTCAAAAGGCGGCTGCGCAGTTGTGTGCAGCCGCCTTTTTTGCTTTTGCGTTTCCGAAGCAAGTTGCTTTTATAGCTGAAGTTTTCCCTCTCGCCCCCTCTCGTGAAAAGACAGGTCTGGAAAATCCGCAGATTTTCCAGACCTGTAAATAAACAATAATCTTTCCGCTGAATATGGTCAGAGCAAAGCGGAGACCATTCCAAATCGTCCGCCTTTTGTTATGTGCAGATATCTGCCGCCACAGTATACACGGCATTGTAATGCAGGGTATCCTCCTGCACGGTGCATTCCTCCCGGCGGGCGAGGATGTCGGCATCCGGGAAAGCCTCGTGCAGTGCCCGCAGCCCTTGCAGCCGCGCCAGCGTAAGCGCCTGTGCCTCGGTGCGGTACATCGTTTTTTGCTGCTGCCCGTAATAGGTGGTCTCCTCCACCGCGCAGGGCAGGGGCAGACCAAAAACCTCTAATTGCAGATGCCGGGTGCGGCACAGCCCATCCCTATCGGGTGCAAAGGGGGAAAGCGCGGCAGAGTGCCCCGCGAAAAACAGCCGGTAATTTGTTTTGTTTTCGCCGGTCAGCTGCGACATCGTCTCTGCCAGCGGAACGCTCTGGTCTGTCTGCCACTCCAGCTGCGCCACCACTGTGCCTGCCGCCGGGGCAAAGATCAAGGTGCCGTCCCGCTCGCTGCGTGCCGTGCCGATCAACCCCTGCCCGGCCTCCACGGTCTGCCCGGGGGCTACCAGCATGGTGCCGCTGGCAAGATTTGTACGCAGCACCGTTCCCTTGCACTTTGCCCGCAGCCCGTGCAGGGTGCCTGCGGCGATCTCAGGCCGTGCACGGGCAGGGGCGGCCTCCACCACAAGCCGTCCTTTTTCAAAATTCAGGCTTGCCCACGAGAACTCGCCGCTTTCCAGCAGGGAGTACTCTCCGGTGCGCAGCAGCTCCTCGGTTACGGCAGTGCCGGGCTGCAAGCCGCAGCTGCGCAGCACCGCACCCGCCCGCGCCCGCTGTCCGGTAGTCAGGCTGCCGTAGTCCACCGCCCATATAAGCCCTTGCAGCCAGACCAGTACCAGCCCCCAAGCGACAAGCCCGGTCCATAGCCCTTTGCGCCGCAGCAGCGGGCGCAGCAAAAAATACAGTCCTTTCCGCTTTTCCACCCGCAGCCGCACCCGCCTGTGCCGGGCAAGTGCGGCCAGCCGTCGGTACTGCCATGCTGCGCAATGGCCGTAAAAGCCGCCGGGCAGGGAAAAAACACCGTATAAATGCAGCCCTTGTCCGGCGGCATCGGTCAAAAGTGCCTCGGGGCTGCCGTTCCGGGCGGTAAAGCGCACCCCCGCCCAAAGGCTTGCAGCTTCCATGATGGCCTCCTATTCATCGGAAAAATCGGTGCGCAAAAACTGCCCCTGCACCGTCAGCCGTGCGGCGGTCAGGGTGCAGATGCGTAGTCCGCTGCCGTATACCGTGAACCGCCCCTTCGCCAGCCGCAGACACAGCCTGTTTTCATCAAAGAATAACACCGTGCAAAAATGCTCGATCTCCATCCGGTCGCCGCTCAGGTATACGGCAGGGCGGCTGTAAAACCCGGGCGGCGGCTGTCGGAACAGTCCGCGCAGCCAGTCGCCCGGGGTGCGCCGGTCGTGGTGTGCTCTGGCCATCGTTGTCCCTCCCGTCCCGCGCTTTGTACATTGCACAGCCCATGCTTCCATATATATGGAGGGGGAGGGCGTGCTTATGAGTAAAAGCTGCAAACCGCTGCATCCGGGGCTTTTTTTGCTGGGTGCAGCTACGGCGGCACTAGTGTTTGCCGCGCCGCAGACCTGCGCGGAAGCCTTCCGGCAGGGTCTTGCGCTCTGCGGCGGGCCGCTGCTGGTGTCGCTGTTTCCGTTTCTGGTGGTGTCGGCGCTTATCATGCGCAGCGGCGCGGGCGAGGTGTTGGGTGTGCTGCTCTGGCCGGTGGTACGCTGTATCGGCCTGCGCAGCCGCAGCGCGGGCAGTGTGCTGCTCATCGGCCTTGTGGGCGTGCCGGTGTTCTCCGGCTACGGCGCGGGCATTGCC
>OHRF01000423.1_pt1 | contig 21612 bp, 20 predicted proteins | sample 1578291 | NCBI WGS metagenome assembly OHRF01 (sample SAMEA3879576, study PRJEB24766) | human gut metagenome | biome: human-associated habitat; feature: feces | place: USA | collected 1985/1987 | reverse complement strand
TAAAATATGCTGTGGTGTCGTATTTACAGAAATATAATGCTTTGAGTTGATTGTAGCACAGGAGAGACATTTTGTCATTAAATTTTTGGTCTTCACTTTATTGCCTTCGTTTTATTATTAAGTCTTTTATCCTATTTTATTCGTGACATCTTACAATTTTAGTACTATAATATTTTATCATACATATTTGAACGATGGAGGAACTCTATGCTAAAGAAGAAACGAATTATTCCAATAATTGCGGGTTTAGCCATTATAATTATCATTGCCACCATAATAATTCCAATAATTGCCAATAAATCTAATTCTGCCAAAATAGTTACATCTTCCCAGCTTGAAAAAGCTGTAAATATCAGCGATCTGTCTACCGCAGAATTTGTATACAACGGAATTGCTGAAAAATATAAGGATGACAATCCTGAGAAAGAAAACTTACAAACAGTGGTTGAGGCACTTTTAAAGCCTATTACTGATACTAAAGGTTATAAAATAAAATGGGATTAACAAGGGGGATTTATATATGAAAAATACGAAATTTACTTGTGTAATTTTGATAACACTACTCAGCATTAATTGCTTATTTGGCTGCGGAAGCCAAAAACAAAAACCTGATTTTTCTTCTATTAAGTCAGTTTGTGAACTAAGTACATTAAAATGTTATTATCACAACGTTGCTACATATGAAAAAAATGCTCATGGTCTACTAAAGGTTTTCGGGAGTGGGTATAAAAAAATATGGATCGAATACAGTGGCATAGTCAACTTAGGAATAGATATTAACAAAGTAGATATTTCTGAGCCCGACACAAACAATGTGATTACTATAAAAATTCCTGACGCAGAAGTCCAAAGTACCAGTTTAGATAAATCCACACTATCAGAGCCACTAACTGACAAAGGTGTTTTCACCAAGATAACCACAGAAGAAAAAACCGAAGCTCTCTCTTCAGCACAGCAAAACATGAAAGAAACAGCTCAAAAAGATACTTCACTGTTAGCTCAGGCAAAAGAACATGCAAAACTAATTCTGCAAGGATACATCAATAATCTCGGTGAGGAATTTAATGAGGAATACACTATAAAATGGGTTGACGTATCAGAATAGCCCTAATTTTATCCAATTACTTTTCCAATAAAATAATACTATACCTTCTAAAAAATGAGTCTGATTCGATATCAAATCAGACTCATTTTTATGATTAATAACCCCTATATTTCACTTACAATGAACACCTTAATTTAATGCTGCATCTGCCAGCTTCTTATTCACACGGTTCATTACGTCGAGATAGTAAGCTGCATCTGAAGCTGACATTTCATCAGTGTTGTAGGCATCAGCCTTCTTTGAGAACTCAGCATACTTAGCAAGCATCTTTGCATAGTCAGTTGCCATACTAAGTGTGTCACCTGAGCTATTGTATTTCTGCATGAAAGCAATGTATTCATCCATGAATGACTCGTAGCTGTCTAAGAACTCTTTGAGCTCCGGTGTTACGGAGCCTGAGTCAGTGGTTGAATCTGTTGTGGCAGGGTTGTCAGAACCGGAATTATCAGTTGTAGTGGTTGTGTCGGTGCCGGTATCTGTTGCAGCAGTATCTGCCTCGCTTGTATCAATGCTGTCAGTCTGGTTTGCTGAATCTGTTTCCTGTTTAGGAGCATCAAGTGATATTCTCAATCCTTTGTCGTACGAATTGTAGTACAAATCAAGCTTGTAGCCTTCTGAATCGGCAGCAGTGTATGATGAATTGGATTTTTCCGCATCAACAGTAAACCCTTTATCTTCACAAGCCTTTATGTAGCTTCGGTAGTCATCAGCAGATGTTTTTTCCACATTAGCTTCGAAAAAATCATCTTCATCGAAATCAATCTCTCCATATTGACAGTCAGGCTTCGGAAGCTTATCGGCAAGACCACTTTTAGGCCATTCAAGCTTGCTTACAGATTCACGCATTGCTGTAATGGAAAACGGAATAATGAGCAAACATCCAAGTAACGCAAGTGCCTTGTAGATAGCCTTTTTATTTTCTCCGATAATCTGCTTGCCCATGAGCCATGATACCGCAAATATCACAGTCTGAATCAGTGCGATAATTCCTGCCAGGATGTGCTTTGAGCCAAAAGCAGTGAAAGTGCAAATCAGACAGATAAACATCATAATGATAGTGAATTTACTTAGAAAGCTCTTGCTATAAGCTTTCTTTTCCTGCTCTTTCTGATTTTTAACGTTCTGCTTTTCCTCCTTCTCCATGCGCGCATATTCCATTTCCTTGTAGGTGTTGCTCTTGATTTTCTCAACAGCAACCGCATCGCTGTCGAGTATCTTTTCCTTAGCTCCACAGTATGGGCATACAGCCTCCTGCTTTGAGGCATCCACCTCCATAGTTGCATTGCAGTTTTTGCATCTAAGCTTGATGGTGCGTGGAGCTGTGCTCTGTGCGTCTTGAGCTGTCTGATTCTGTGGATTTATTTTTGCTCCACAGCTCGGACAAAATCCTGAGTTGTTAGGGACCTCCTGTCCGCAATTGTTACAGTACATAGTGATTCTCCTCTCTTTTAGTCCATTTAAATACTTTTTACATGCTGTTAATTTAGTACTTAATTCAAGCATAGAACTGCACTTTGAGTGCAGTCAAAGTATTTTTTATGAGTATGCTTCACTATAGAAAATGTTTTTTTCGCGAAAAAGAAGTCCTTCTCTTATTTAGCTTTTTGCCTCTTCCCGGCTATCCTTCAAGGTAGATGCAGCTCCCTCGCCGGCAAAATATTCCTTCACCAGCTTTACAACTACACCCGAAAGCAAAAATACCGCGATAAGGTTTGGTATGACCATAAGGCCATTGAAGGTCTCCGCTATGCTCCACATCAATCCGAGGTTCATTGTCGCACCGACTATCGCAACGAGCGAATATACTACCATGAACGGCTTATTTGCCTTAGTTCCGAATAAGAACTCTATGCATCTGGTTCCGTAAAGCCCCCAGCCTATGATGGTTGAAAATGCAAAACAGCACATGGCAACCGCTGTAAAGATTGATACCCAGCCGCCGTAGGTGGATGTAAATCCGCTGATGGTAAGCTCTGCGCCTGCTGCTTCTCCATAGCCCACAGAAACTCCGCTGCAAAGTATGACAAGCGCTGTGAGTGTACATATCACGATAGTGTCCACAAACACCTCAAATATGCCAAAGAAGCCCTGCTTTACTGGCTTTTTGGTGTCTGCACAGGCATGTGCGATAGAGCCTGTTCCAAGACCTGCTTCGTTTGAAAAAATTCCTCTGGAAACTCCCTTTTTCATACTCATGAAAAAGCTTCCTACTGCTCCGCCTGTCACTGCTGACGGATTGAACGCGCCCTCTATTATTGCCCCGAATACGCCCGGTATAGCTTTAAAGTTGATGATTACTACTCCAAGTGCCAGCAGAATATACATCACTGCCATAAATGGCACAAGCTTTTCAGTAACCTGGCCTATACGCTTGATTCCTCCAAGCAGAATAAGCGCAATAAGAGCGGCAAGCACTATTCCTAATATGAGATTGAGCGTAGATGCCGATTCTTTTGAAATTATATCGTAATTATATAAAGCTGAATCAATCGCTGTGGTTATGGTGTTTACCTGTGTAGCGTTTCCTGTACCGAACACTGTGAGCACGCCAAACGCTGAGAACAGATATGCCAGCCAGTGCCAGTGCTTTTTAAGACCGTTTTTAATATAGTACATAGGGCCGCCTACCAGGTCGCCGTTTGCATTTCTCTCGTGAAAATGTACAGCAAGTGTGACCTCCGAGAACTTGGTGCACATGCCCAGAAGTGCTGAAATCCACATCCAGAACACCGCTCCCGGTCCGCCTATCGCGATGGCTCCCGCAACTCCTGCCACATTTCCTGTACCGACCGTCGCCGCAAGTGCCGTACACACTGCCTGAAACGGTGTGAGTGCTCCGTCGGATGCCTCACGTTTTTTGAGCATCCTGCCAAGAGTAACCTTCATCGCATATGGAAACTTTCTAATCTGAATAAATCCCGTTCTGAAGCTCAAAAGCAGCCCGACACCTATGATACATATCATCGCAGGCACGCCCCAGATAAAATTGTTGACCACGTCATTGACTTTTTCTATTACTGATAACATCTTTTTCTCCTACTGAATTTAGTGTAACGTATAAAGTATAACACGGTTTGTACAATTTTTTATATATTTAATTTCATTTTTCGGAAGTTTTTCTTTATGAAAACACCCGGATATAGCAATTTATCTATATCCGGGTGTTTATTTTTGTATAATATATACAGGATATCCCTCTACAGTCCCTGTGTCATCTTGTAATCTATAAGTGTCATGAGCGATTCTGACTCGATGGCGAGCTGCTCACACTCCTCAATCCACTTATCGTAGGCTTCACTCGCCTCATCCTCCGGCTCCTTTGCTTCGAGCGCCTCCATCATGGCATTGACCTCGGCAAATTCTGCCTTGATATCCTCTAAGAGAGAGTCTTTTGTTGATTTCATAGTATCCTCCCAATTTGATTTAACGTAAAATATATTTTTATGATTATTTCACAAAAATTTCATTCTATAAAGTGTGGCTCAAGCATCTCAAGCTCCGCCACATCTATGCAGTTTGGAATCGTGCCGTTTATCACGTCCTGCTTACACTCTGCGTAGTCAAACCACTTTACAGAGTCGATTTCCTCCTTCTGCACGGTGATGTCCTCTTCGTCCACATCGATCCACAGCAGAAACACCTTGCTTATCTGGTTGTCCAGGAATCTTTCTCCGTGAAACACCTCGTCTGCATGGTGCCTGTGCAGTCCACAGTCGATAAGCTGTTTGGGCTCTATTGTCAGGCCCAGCTCCTCCTTAAGCTCTCTGAGTGCAGACGGTATATAATCCACACCGGCCGGTATATGTCCCGCACTTGATATGTCGTAGCAGCCCGGAAAGGAGTCTTTTTCCATGCACCTTTTCTGCAAAAGTATCTGTATGGAATTTCCACGGCGTCTGACTATCCAGACATGCGCAGTCCTATGAAGTATATTGTTTCTGTGCGCCTGCTTGCGCTCTACGGTCTGTCCTGTTGGATTTCCCTGCTCGTCCACTATATCAAAATATTCCATATGAGACTCCTTTCCCTGCTCAATAAAGTACATTTTTTGAGATATATTAATCGAAGTACCAATCCTGGAAATCAAGAATTCCCGGGATGGTTCGGTGGTCGCCGAACTTCGATTTAGCCAAATATGAAATTATGCAAGCACAATTTCATATTCGCCTTAAATCTTGTACTTCTCGTCGCTTACGTCCTATTCGATAGGTGCTCCTGCCGGCATTGGTTTCTCCGGTGTCAGGAGTGCGAGATTGCCCTCTGCATCCTCTGCGCACAGCAGCATTCCCTCTGATAAAACACCTGCGAGCTTAGCCGGTTTTAAGTTTACGAGAACCATTACCTTCTTGCCTACCATCTCCTCAGGAGAATAGTACTTTCTGATGCCTGATACTATCTGCTTTGTCTGGTTTCCAATCCTTACCTGTGAGCAGAGAAGCTTCTTTGACTTCGCAACTGCCTCACATTTTACGATTTCACCAACCTGGAACTGAAGCTTTTCGAAATCATCAAATGTGATTTCTTCCTTTGCTTCCACATCCATAGGCTCAAGGTCTGCACCATCTGCGGCATTTTCACCTGCACCACAGCCACATGCTGCCTTACCCTCAACTGCAGCAAGCTTAGCCTGCTCAGCCTCAAACTCTGCTTTCTGTACCGCCTGGATTTTCTCTACCTCAGGCATCACATCCTCTGCCTTTAATCTGCCGAAGAGGATCTCAGGTTTGTCTGTAACCTTTGTGCCGCTCTCATAAAGACCAAATTTGTCAAGGTCATCGAACTCACGGAGTGTTGTGTTAAGCTGTGCCACAATCTTTTCTGCTGTCTCAGGCAGGAATGAATGAAGCAGGCTTGCTCCGATTGTGATAGACTCTGTGAGGTTGTAAAGCACCTCAGCAAGACGATCCTGCTGTGCCTCGTCCTTTGCAAGCACCCAAGGTGTTGTCTCGTCGATGTATTTGTTGCAGCGGCGGAAAAGTGCGAATACCTCTGTGATGGCATCTGCCACACGAAGTCCTTCCATTTTCTTTGCCACTTTATCTCTTGTGCCGGTAACAACAGCCTTAAGATCTGCGTCAATGGCAGTCTGATCTGCATCGCCTGTTGCGCCTGTGCTCTTTACGATGCCGTCAAAATACTTATTGCTCATGGAAACTGTTCTGTTTACAAGGTTTCCAAGTATGTTTGCAAGGTCTGAGTTGAATCTCTCGATTACAAGATCCCATGTGATGATTCCGTCGTTCTCGAATGGCATCTCATGAAGCACAAAGTAACGTGTGGCATCCACGCCGAAAAGCCTGACCATATCGTCTGCGTAGATAACGTTTCCTTTTGACTTACTCATCTTGTCACCGCCCTGAAGCAGCCATGGATGTCCGAATACCTGCTTTGGAAGCGGAAGGTCAAGTGCCATAAGGAAAATAGGCCAGTAAATAGTGTGGAAACGCACGATATCTTTTCCGATAAGGTGCAGATCTGCAGGCCAGTTTTTCTTGAAAAGCTCTGATGATCCGTCAGGATCGTAACCGATTTTTGTAATATAGTTTGTGAGGGCATCAAGCCATACATACACTACATGCTTTGGATCGAAATCTACCGGAATTCCCCAGCTGAATGATGTTCTTGATACGCAAAGATCCTGAAGTCCCGGAAGCAGGAAGTTGTTCATCATCTCGTTTTTCCTTGAAACCGGCTGGATGAAATCAGGGTGTGTGTTGATATAGTCGATGAGTCTGTCTGCATATTTGCTCATCTTGAAGAAGTATGCCTCCTCCTTTGCAGGCTGTACCTCACGTCCGCAGTCCGGGCATTTTCCGTCCACGAGCTGTGACTCTGTCCAGAATGACTCACATGGTGTACAGTAAAGTCCCTCGTATGAGCCCTTGTAGATGTCGCCCTGATCGTAAAGCTTCTTGAAGATTTTCTTTACACATTTCTCATGGTCCTCATCTGTTGTGCGGACAAAATTGTCATATGATGAATTTACCAGATCCCAGATTCTCTTTACCTCACCTGAAATCTGATCTACATACTCCTTCGGTGAAATTCCGGCTGCCTCAGCCTTTTCCTGGATTTTCTGTCCGTGCTCATCTGTTCCTGTCTGGAAATATACGTCGTATCCCTCTGCTCTCTTGTATCTGGCGATTGCGTCTGCAAGGATGATCTCATATGTGTTTCCAATATGAGGCTTGCCTGATGTGTACGCAATGGCTGTTGTCATGTAATATTTACCTTTGTTTGCCAATTTAGTTTCCTCCTGTTTTTAATGCTTCGCACATATAGTCTTCTATAATGCCGTATCACATACAGTATATTCCTCAGAAAAAATACTATATTTATTTCCTCAGAACAACTATATGCTCTCCGGCAATTCAATATATTACGTGCGAAGCCGTAATAATAAAACAAAACGCCTCCTCAGGAGAAAACTCCCAAGAAGACGATTATATCGTGGTACCACTTCTCTTCACACAGCTATCAAAATCATCCAGCATCTTTTGCCGGCTCTGCTGCGCCTCTTTCCGCTATAACAGGCGGTTCCTGTCAGTATCTAGCCAATGGTTCGATACTGCTGCTCCAAAGCCATGTTCCTCCTACTTTAGGTCATCCCCTCTCAGCCTGTGTGGGATTTCTCTGTAAATCTGCCATAAAAGTACTCTCTTTTTCGTCGCTTTTATCTCATACATTTCTAGAGTAGCATGTGGCTTTTAAATTGTCAACTGTTGTAAATCAACTTTTCTTTTACCAATCTTTTAAAATGCATTCTGTACTTGTAACTGCAAAATAATAGAGCAGGCTCACCCTGCTTTCAATAGCTTTCTATTTGGAAACTCAGAGATTTCCAGCATTGGTGCTTTTTTCTGCATATCCTCTTTTGTACAGCCCTCAGTCCTTGTAATAGGATAAGGCAGCTCAAATTCCATGCTTGTTCCCTTTCTAAGTGAAAACGATGTTCCCGGCATATCAGGGTACATTGTGCAAAAAACATTCTCACTCACAAGTGCCATATAATTATCGCCCATAAGACTATAGCGATCCAGCATCAGCCCGCCTTCCTCTCCAAGGTCGCAGTCTTTATTATAGATACGAACCTTTAACAGACAATAAAATGGAGTATTTTTTACTGTTGCTTCATCTGCCTGCCCCATATTATAACGCTCATAAAGTTCTCTTGTATCTACTACCTCATAGCCCAGAACCTGTACAGCATATCCGTCGATACACTCTTCAACAGTATCCACATAATCATTTCTAAAATCTACAGTTTCTCCCACATCATATATGTATACCGGCACTCTATCAGCATTTTTATTAACCACAATTACACGAGCTGTATACAGAATAAGCAAAATTAACCCGCAAATAATAAGCACTCTTTTTCTCACCCGCATATCCTGCCCTCCTTAAGTTTTACAATTTCATCAGATAATTCCTCCAATGTCTGCATATCATGGCATGAAATGATCACAAGTGCTCCCCGCTCTTTCTGTTTTCTAACAACTGATTTAACCATTTCCTTTCCATCATCATCCAGGGCATTTGTCGGCTCGTCTAATACTACGATATCGGGATTTCCAAGAACTGCTGCCGCAATCCCCAGTCTCTGTTTCATTCCAAGTGAATACTTTTTATATTTTTTCCTTCCCGCCTGCCCCAGTCCTACATCATCAATTAATCCACGTATTTCATTCTCCACGCTCTTTTTATCCACATTACCATCCACTTTTGCAAGAAGCTTTAAATTATCCTCTCCGGAATACATATCCAAAAATGCAGGATTTTCCAGTAAAAATCCAATACTCTCCGGAAAATCTATATCTTTTCCAAGTTCTTTGCCATCAATACACACCTTGCCACTCGTTGGACGGATCAATCCGATAAGTGCTCTCATAAGCATTGTCTTTCCCGAGCCGTTTATTCCCTGAAATCCATATACTTTTCCTGATGACATATCCAGATTTATATCCTCAAGCACTATACTTTTATTGATTGTTTTACAAAGCTTTTCTACCTCTATATGTGCCATTCTAGTTTTCCTCCTGAATAATGTTATACTTTTTGAACCTTATCACACCCACTATAACTGTTATAAATATTATCAAACACATAGCAGGGATTGCCACTTTGCAATCTATACCATCCTCATTTATCCACAAATGCCTTATCAGCATTGCATAATTTCCAATAACAAACAGGCTTTGAAAATATGCTGACAGCAGCAAAACCATGCACATTACCATAAAACTGTATATCGGCTTAAGCCAGAGTCCCAGTGCCATTTGTATCTGACATATTGCTACAGATAACATAAACACCATTACTATATCTCCAACCGGCATTATTGCATCTGGCTTAAGTGACGTATCTGCCCCCAGATTAAAAAGAACAGTCTGCATATCTGTATTTACCTGCATTCCGGACTGTATGCCGCTTATACTGCAAAAAGACAGAATTAATGTAAAAATTATCCCAAAGAAAATAATATTGCAGAGCAGATTCCATATACATTTTGACAGCCACCATTTCACACGGCTTTTTCCCTTTATCAGAAGCTTATTTCCGAAACCGCATAAATTATTCATGGGATAACTCAGAGTCACAAAAAGTATCATTACAAAAAGCAGCATCCATGTCACTGGAAATTGAAACACATTTTCCATAGACATTTTATATTTTTCCATACCACCGAAATTATATAGCAGAACATCTCCCATATGCTTTTGTGTACTTATACCATACTGCGCATACGAATTCATTTTCTGCCACAGCATAAACAGTACAGCCATTTCAAATATAACCGGAAACAATAATAATTTCAGGTTTTTTATGCAGCCATATTTTATGTCATAACATAACAATTTCCACATTTTCATATATGCATCCTCACATTACATCCTTTTTATGCATCAAAACCATATTAACCGCAATTGTTATAGCAGCCATTAACATAGACATTAAAACTATGATCCAAAGTTTTGCCGGATATCCGGTCTGTACACATTTGGTAAAATAAAATGGTGAAAATTGATAATTTTCTGCCCCAGGAGTATTTGAAAACAACATATTATTAAGTACATTTAATACCATGCAGACAACAAACGGAAAAATACAATTAACCCATTTATATTTAATAAATAGTGCCGACAGCATCGTAATACATGCCAAAGCTCCACAAAACATAAAATCAACCAGCATATATACCGCTACATAAGCAAATGGCTGTGTATAATACAAGCTTGAAAATAGAGAATTGCCAAAAACACCATACATAGTGTCATATGTAGGAACAGGTGTTATTGCCGGAATAAACATCGCAGTCAGCATAAAATTGATGATTAACGGCACTACCATTGCAAGACCACCGGCAATAAATGTTGCCAGAAATTTGGCTGTCAGATAGCTTTTCTCTCCTGCTCTTACCAGCATCTGACGCATATATCCGCTATTTTTTTCTCCGCAAAATGACCAGCCATACGGCAATGCGATAAGCAGCGGAAACACAAAAAAGTATAGTGATGACCCCAGCGAAAAGCCTTCACCACCAATCCAATGATTAAATAGCGTAAATCCCTCATAACAAGGATTGATACCATCATATATCTGACTGTTGTATACAAGATTTACATTATAAACCAGTCCTACTATGCCAATAATAGTTCCTATGATTATGGATATGGCAAAATATCTGGTCTTAATCGCCTTGTTAAGCTCAATTTGTAATACATTTTTCATATGATTACTTCCTATTAGGAACACTGTAAATACAAGGCTTTTCGGAGCCTACAAACCAGAAAAAATAATATTTGATCTATCACATTACGCAAAAAGCCGTCCGGCATGAAAAACGGGCGGCTTTTTTGCGTGGATAGACGGAAAGGAGGCGCAAAAATAACTACAAAATTTTAGCGTTCAAATTTGTGCAACTTTAACGAAAAGGAGGATCGTAAATGGCCGATGAAAAACTGAATACTGGCCCTGCGGAGAATATTTCCCCGGAGGCCGCCGAGCCTATCACCACACCCGAACAGGCCGCAGCGTCTGAGCCCCAGCAGGAACAGACCGGGCCTGCCATACCTGAGCCCAGCGATGTGGTTGTGTCCTTTGACAAAATCAATGAGCTTATGGTGGAAAAGAGACAGAACACCTGCGCCGAAGCCGAAAAGGCGGAAACTCCCGAAACGCCGGAGGTAGCAGTTCCCGGAGAAACACCGCAGCCCACCAATACGGAGGAGTCGAAAAAGCTGCGCCGTGGTCGTCCGCCGAAAGCAGAAAAGGCCGCGACTGAAAAACAGAACAAAATGCTGTTTACTGCTTCATGGACAAAAAGCGTTCCGAGGGAAAGCATTATTACGTTTATACCGTCGCAGGAAGTGCCAAGTTCCTATGGGTCTATTGCACTCGTGTTACTGAATTTCTGCGTCCTCAGTCATCTTCTGATACCGGTTGATGATTTCTGATGGACTATTACGATTATTTTCATCTGACAAGCGGTGCTGTCGGCTTATTAAAGTTGCCGGATGCTTAACTGCACCCGGCAATAATTTTTTGTTCAGCCTACTGACACTCGTTAGCAGGTTTGCCAAATAAGTATGAACTCACATTTCGCCTGCTCATCCTTTGACCAGGAAAGATGCGAAAAAGCTTAATTTTATGTCGATTTATGACATTTGCCATCTTGATATTATTCCGGTTGTGTAATATGATATAAATGAATAGCTGTATCCTGTTATACCGTGGTTTTGACAGAGGATGTTTAGATGAAATATGTCTCCACAACAGAGATTGGTAAAAAATAGAATATCTCAGCCAGGAGAATAGGAACACTTTGTGCTGAGGGGCGTATCCCAAATGTTCAACGAGCCGGAAATATGTGGTTGATACCTGAAGATGCGAAAAAGCCGGTTGACGCTCGAATAAAGAGTAGAAAATATAGAAAACAACCCAATGATTAAGAATTGAGCTAAAGATAAAGAGGTCTATGAAATGAGAGTTGCTGATTTTTTCTGTGGCGGCGGTGGCTTTTCAGAGGGATTCCGTCAAGCTGGATTTGAAATAGTATTTGCTGTCGATAAATGGGGACCCGCCGTAAAAACATACAAAGGCAATAAGCCCGGTGTCAATGTAATACAAGATGATGTTATTCGGATATCTGAACTTCCAGATGACGAATTTGAAGCGTTAGTGCCTGATAGTGAGGTTATTATCGGATCGCCACCGTGTCAGTCATTTTCCCATTCCAATAAGTCTGGAAATGCTGATAAATCAATTGGTATTCAACTAATTGAAGCTTACTTAAGAATAATCGCCCGTAAAAAATTCAAACAAGAATCAGTCTTAAAATATTGGATACTGGAAAATGTGCCAGCGGTAAAGCAGTATATTAAAGAAGAGTATTCTGCTGATGACTTAGGACTCGAAGGCGATTTCGTTTTAAGACCTCATGATGGTGCATCGGGAAAATATAATGCAAAATATTTTGGAGCTCCTACAAATAGGGAACGCTACCTCTGTGGAGAATTTCCAGAGCCTATTAGAGTAAAAACCGATAACAATGTGACAACCTTGAAACAAGTTCTTGATTCGCTTGGAAACCCATTGAGAACAGATAACAATCTGATTACAGATATTAATTATCCAGACCTTAAGCTGGAAGCACAGCAAGTAACAGATCAGCATTATATCTATGAACTTGCAGAGTTTGAGTGTAAAACAGCCAAACGGTTAAAACAAGATAAAGGGTATATGGGAAAAATGTCTTTCCCTGAAAACCTAAATAAACCCGCAAGGACTGTTATGGCAACTATGACCGCCAGCGCACGGGAAGCAATGATACTTGGATATGGGGAAAACAGTTATCGCTTGCCAACAGTAAGAGAAGCAGCTTGCATGATGAGCTTTCCCATTGACTATTGGTTTTATGGCGAATCAAAAGGAATCAAGCATACTCTTGTTGGTAATGCGGTACCACCTAAAATGTCCTATGCACTTGCAAAAGCTATAGCTAAAGCAGAGCAAATACCTATACCAAATCATTACCCTCAGATTAAGCATGATAAGGATATTGGATTTGTCGATTTGAATGGTAGAAAATTTGCTGTCCGAGCTGAAAAACCACGGCGCGATGTTGCAAAATTCAAGTATCATATTCCGTATTTGATAATAGATGCATACCGTGTGGAATTAACAAATTATCATTCTGACTTTACTCAGAAGATTTTTAAGTGGGATGCTGAAATACACTATAGTCAAGGGAAGGAGAAAGCTAAAAAATACGCCCCTGCTCTGAAAATAAAAGAAATTCCAGAGAAGTACCATGAGAGCCTTCGGGATTATTTGTCAAGAATAAAACCGACCGTCACTGACATGGATTCATTCCAAAAAGTGTATTGTATGACATCCGAGCAGAGAAAATCCACTCCCTGGGAAGGCCCATACGAACTTTTAGATAGTATTAGAGAATATATTGATATGCTACTTACGCCAAAAGAACAAACGGAAGTGGTCGTCATTGGAGAGGAACCTTTTTCTTTACCACTTGCTATTGTAATTGGCTACTACATTCTAACAGCCATGGTTGATTTTATGGGAGGGTCGAAATAATGGATGCTGCTACAAGAAAAGCAAAACTGGAAGAAATAAAGACCAATCAGTTGAATCAAGCTATGACAGGAATACCCCTGCGCTATAAAGGGACTACGAGGACAGAAATCGTATGGAGAATTCCTTTAGATTATCTCATTTATAACAAGTACAACGGCAGAATCGGCTCCGATGTTCTTTCGTATGAGAAACAGAATGGTGAATTGAATGCGGAATTAGATTCCGATCGGGAAATCATTGAAACCTTCTTGTACGAATCAAAGGTCGATCGCAATAAAACTACAATGGAAAGCTTATTGAAAATTGGCCAGCAGAGGTACGGTATTGTGACCTCGGACGGTATTATTGTCGATGGCAACCGTCGAGCCATGCTTTTGAATCGGTTGTTCCATAAGTATGAAGAATACGGCTATTCTTATGCTGAAGTTGAAAAAAGCCAATATTTCCTTGCGATTATTCTCCCGGATGATGCAGAAGAAAAAGATATTCAACAGCTTGAGACTATCTATCAAATGGGAGAGGATGATAAGTTGGATTATAATCCGATAGAAAAGTATTTAAAGTGCAAAGAACTGAAGCATCTTGGGTTTACAGAAAAGCAGATTGCAGAGTTTATGAGCGAAAAAGAAAGTCAGATAAAACAATGGCTTGAAATTCTAACGCTTATGGAAGAGTATCTACAAGAATATGATTATGATGGGATTTATACGCGTCTTGAAAAAACAGAAGGCCCATTCGTTGACTTGGAAAACTATTTGGATTCCTATTCTAAACGTGGAGCTAATGTTCGCAATGTGGATTGGAATTATACAGATTCCGATATATCGGATCTTAAGTTGGTTTGTTTTGATTACATAAGAGCACGCTACGAAGGAAAGGAATTCCGTGATATTGCAAAGACAGGAAAAGAAGGAAGCATATTCTTCTTTAAAGATCTTTGGAGTGACTTCTTAAAACAGCATCAAGATAATACACCAACTGACGAAGAAACAGTTGATGAATTACGGCAACGTTGCCCCGGTGAAGATTTGAGCCTCTTGCTCAAGCAAAGAGATAACGAATGGGTTAATCAGGCTAAAGGGCATCTGAAAGGCAATCTGAACCGTTTCTCACGGCGTTTAGAAGATAAACGTGACGCAAACAAACCAGCTGATCTTATTGAACGAGCGCTTAGTGCCCTTAGAGCTGTAGACTGTAATCAGGATAGTTTTACAGACGATCCTCACATCGAAGAGATGGTGAAAGAAATCAATAAAATCACTTGGGAGATGAAGAAAAAACTGGAGCGGAGATGAGCATCATGGCAAATATCTCTATCGATTTCGACCCTTCAAAAAATGAAATATATCTTCTTGGAGATATAAAGGCATTACAAAAGCATCGCTTTGCTTGGAGATATGCGCGGGATTATTTGAATCCGACCATAGAGGCTGAACGGATAGTCATTCCCGTTGGAGACAACGAACCATACGTGGTGATGTCAAATATCAGTTCCATGTTAGCTAAATATGGATTCATCGAAGACCAGAGCAAGAGCACCGAACAAGTAGTTATAGATTATTATGAAGAGGAGCGTCGCTTTAAAGAATTCTCCGAAAAGGCTCTGAATATTCGAAATAACGAATGTGATACAGAGGAATTTGCGGAGTTTACAAAATCAGTTGCTGAGAACTTACCTTCGCGGTCTTTATATCCGTTACAGTTGCTCTCCGCATATCATATGGCTTTTTCCCAGAATGCTTGCAATTTTTCGGTCCCTGGAGCGGGAAAGACAAGCATTGTATATGGAGCTTATGCTTATTTACACAACTTGCCCGAAGATAATCCGAAGCATGTTGATCAGCTCCTTATTGTTGGGCCATTAAGTTCATTTGGCCCATGGGAAACAGAATTTGAAGAATGCTTTGGAAGAGCTCCACACTCAAAACGACTGGTTGGCGGTGTAGATAAGGCTGATAAGCAAGATTATTTGATTTCGAAACACCCCTTTGAATTAACCTTGATTTCCTATGCTTCATTGATTTCTCTTCAGAAAGAAATTGGATTTTTCTTGAGAACAAATCGGGTCATGGTTGTTTTGGATGAGGCTCATAAAGCCAAAAATTCATCAGGAGGCATCATTGCTCAGGCAGTATTGGAGATGTCAAAATACAGCAAATCTCGAATTGTATTGACTGGTACTCCCGCTCCAAATGGATATGAGGATATTTATAATATGTTCAAGTTCATTTGGCCTAACAAAAATGTCATGGGATTTGAAGTCAATCAGCTGCGAGACATTACTGCAACAGGAGACACGGCAAGGGTGGCTCGCCTAATCGACAATATTTCGCCTTTCTTTATTCGCATTCGGAAAAGTGATTTGAATATCCCTCCGGCCACTGTTCATCCCCCGGTATCTGTTCCAATGGGGCCATTACAGCAGCGTATATATGATTTCATTGAAAAAAAGTATATGGATGAGTTTATGGCTGACGGTGCGATGGATACGACATCTCGTTTCAAAGCAGCATTAGCTCAAGCGCGTACTATCCGATTGATGCAAGCCGCTTCAGATCCTGCAATGCTTCGTGCACCTTTACGGGACTTTTTTGAAAATGAAGACCTTCCGGTAGAGGCATATCAGGCAATTGATGATTCTGATGTGCTAAAATCAATCCTTGATTATGAGGATAGTGAAACACCGGCAAAATATATAGCCGTTAAAAAAATCGTTGATAGTATACTTGCAGAAAACGGGAAAGTAGTTATTTGGGCATCATTTATTCATACAATACACAGGCTGAAACGCTTCCTTGAAAATGAGGGGATATTATGTCAGGAATTGTACGGAGCAACTCCTGTTGAGCGTGACGGAATTGATGAAGACGAATTCATTCTCACGAGGGAGAAAATAGTAAAAGCATTCCAAGAGCCTGATTGTCCATTCAAAGTCATTATTGCAAATCCCTTTGCTGTAGCTGAATCGATTTCCCTGCACAAAGCTTGTCATAATGCGATATACATTGAGAGGTCGTTTAATGCGGCACACTTTGTTCAGTCAAAGGATCGAATTCACCGATATGGCTTAATGGCTGGAACGGTTACCAACTACTACTATGTTTTATCCCAAAATACGATAGATGAAACCATTGATGCCAGATTAACAGAAAAAGAAATGAGAATGACAGAAATCATGGAGAGTATGCCAATTCCGCTCTTTAACAATATTTCTGAAGATTTGGGTGATGAAGATATAAAGGCGTTGATAAGAGATTATGTTAGACGAACTAAAGAATCTTAACTATCACGGTGGCAAGGATGGGGTGCTGTTCTTTCTGTGTGATGTAATTGGCAATAGTCAAATTAAGGTTCATGACGCAGAAGTAATATGCGCTCATGCCCCAGGAAAACGTTATCTGTCTGTCAGGGATTTGATCGAATATTGTCTCGCTTTTGGGTGGATTCATTTGGAGGAGGATGCCATTTCCGTTGTACCCTCCATAGGGGAAATGTTACACGATAAAGACGTATTGAACACGAAATTGGTTACGTCTTCGGTTGATTTACTCTTTTCTGAAGGCGTTTTTGACTCAACAATGTTTTCCTATGATTCGCTCCAATGCAGTTTCTCTTTCAAAAACGAACTGTTTCCTCTTTCACTGTCATGCGTTCGGAATGTCTTGATAAGCCAGCATTTTCTTCTTCCACTAAGGGATGCGCGAGGTTCTCGGTTTTATATTTCCTCAGATTATGAACTTTTGATTGCCAAACACTGTAAAGCAAAACGGAAGCTAATGTCGTTAGAAAAACTAAAAGAACAGCTTGAAAACAATGAGCGTGCTGGAGAAATAGCTGAGTTGTTTGTTGTAGAATATGAGAAGAGAAGGCTTGGAATCGCCGATGGTACAAAGGTAAAGCGGATATCTGATATTGATGTATCCGCCGGATATGATATTGTGTCAGTCAACACCCCTGAGGCAGTGGTATCCAATCGTTTTATCGAGGTCAAAGCTATATCTACAACAGGATTTTTCTGGTCTAAAAACGAATATGCGGTAGCGAAATTGTTGGGAACCAATTACTATTTATACTTGGTTGATTTGACGAAAATCTCTGATAATGGCTACTCCCCAGAGATTGTAAACAATCCTGCACAGGAAATCATGGAGAATTGCCAATGGCTTATTGAACCACAGTCATATCATATTCAAAAAGTTGACTGTTGACGGGGAGTATACTCCAGAAAAGATAGTGTCTGAAAGGAGCTTGTGTTGCATAAGCAAGTAAAGGCTTTCTACGATATGGCTTTCGAATACCATATTGCTGCAGTAACTCTATGGACGCAAATCGTGAGTGCACCATATTTATACAATCCGATTTCTTATTTATTACGCCATACCATAGAACTTCAGCTGAAAGGGCTTATCGTTTGCGAGTTGAGAAAAGATAATAGCTTTCTTAAAATCAGCGAGATTAAAACGCCAGTTGGGAAAATGAATACTGTCCATTCTGTAAAAGCTCTTTGGGAATACTATCAACAGTTATGCCAAGAACATAAACTTCAGATGGATGATTCTGACCGTCAGCTCTGTATGCGAGTTCTCTCAAAGATTGACAAAAAAGACTTTTCATCCACCCACTATAGATATCCTTTTTCAAAAAAGGATTCGACTATCACTCTTGAACCGATCAAAATCAGTTTTGATGATAAAGCTCCGGATTTGAGTTCTGGGATTCCAAGTTTGGTGATTGGTGCAACAAAAGAAATTGGAGTGATTAGCAAAGGCATGAGGCTTATAAGGGACACAGAGGACATCTTTGATGTTGTTGAGGTCTTATTTGAACGTTATGAATGATATTTAACCAAAATCTGAGTCGCCACTTTGTGTATTAGGCAAGCAGATAAGATTTACGCCAATTCCTAAAGACATACCTGTTGAATTGCCAACTTAGCGGTTTTTAGCGGGAGATTGTTTTTTTGACACATTGGCGGGTCTCGTGTATTATTAAAATACAAACGTAAGACACAAGACACCAAAACCGCAAAGCGGTGTAATGGAAAGGGCGAAGCTGGAAGCAATTCCGACCTCGCCCTGTTCTTTTTAGTTCTCAAATGGTTTACATACTATAACGGCTTTCAGATATGTTTCCGGGTTGCCATTCAGAATCAAGTCCGCATAAGCGAGCGGGGCATTGTAGATTAGATAATCAAGCTCAAAACGCTCATACATATTGTTGGCTGTAAGGTTTTCTACGGCGGTACAGTCAATAGCGATTTCCGTACCGTCAACGAATTTGAGTTCTATACAGCCGCTGTCCATGTTATACTCACAGGATACCATTCCATTCATGTCAAATACCTCCTAAAATCATTCCAATACTGCTGGTGGTATAATTTGTCGACTGCGGAATTCTGTTTTCCAAAACGGTAGTTACTCCTGTTTTGAACCGCAGAACGCGAAATAGAAGGACGGATGACTATAAGATGATATCTTCGATGAACAAAAGAAAACCGAACCCTTGACCGATTGGTCGAAGGTTCGGATAATCTTTTAATGGTGGAGCATTCTCCACAGCACTCGAACCTAAAACCTCTTCACGAGTGACCATTTTGGCATCGTCCGTGAAGTTGAAATTGAGTACGACCCGGTCATCAAAGACGTAGACCGAGTTGACAAAGGTATCAATGATCTGCCGCTGGTGTTCCGTGCTGCCCACGTCACCCTTGCGGAATTTTTCAAGCCAGAACCGAATCCACTCACGGGTCAGGACGGGCTTTTTCAGCTCTTCTTCCAGAATGCTGGTGTTCAGGGCTTCTTTCCGGGCTTCCAGCTCGTCCAACCGCTGCTTGGTGGTCGGGGTCAGGATGCCCTGTTCAATGGCTTCCAGAAGGTTTGCCAGCCGCTTCTCCGTGTCCCTGAGCTGGTCTTTCAGGACAGGCAGCCGGGTGTTCTCCTTCTGCTGGGCTTCCATGACCAAATCTATCAGCTGTTCGATGATTTCATCGCTGAAAATCACCTTAATGGCAGTGTCCACCACGAACCGCTCCAGAGGCTCCTTGCGGATGGCTTTCAGGTCGCAGTGCGCCTTGCCGTGGCGTTTGGCGTTGCCGCACTTGTAGTAATAGTAGGTGTTTCCCATGTGGCTGGTGCCGCTTTCGCCACCCATCAGGGTGCCGCACTTGCCACAGAACAGCTTGGTGGTCAGCAGATAGCTCACATCCTCTTTTGCAGGCCGACCGTGGGCGATCTTGTTCTGCTCAAAACGCTGCTGTACCCGGTTGAACAAATCCTCGTCCACGATGGTGGGAATGCCACCCGGTGTCACGATGTCTTTATAGCGGTACTCGCCTATGTAGCGGCGGTTCCGGAAGATCTGGAAGAAGCTGTTCTTCACGAACGGCTTCCCGGTGCGGGTACGCAGACCGCGCTCGTTCAGGGATGCTGCGATCTTCTCGGCCGGTTCGCCGTCGGCATACCGGCTGAAGATTTCCTGCACGATGGGAGCCGTCTCCGGGTCGATATGGTACAGCCTGTCCTCCTTGCCAATGGTGAAGCCCAGCGGCACCACACCGCCGTTGTACTTGCACTGGAGGGCGTTTTCGCGCTCACCGCGCGCCACTTTCAGGGCGAGTTCGGCGGAATAGTATTCCGCCATGCCAATCAGCATACTCTCCACCATAATGCCTTCAGGCCCCTGCGAGATGGGTTCCATGGCAGACACCAGATGGACACCGTTCTTTTCCAGCTGGTACTTGTAGTTCACGGCATCGAACCGATTCCGGGCAAAGCGGTCCAGCTTCCAGACCAGAACTACGTCGAAGATTTTCTTTCCGCTGTCCTTGATCATCCGCTGAAAGTCTGGGCGGTCATCCGTTTTGGCAGAGTAGGCACGGTCAATGTAGGTGCCGACCACGGTGATGCCGTTCTTCTCGGCGTAGTCCTTGCAGTCGCGCAGCTGTCCCTCAATGGACGCTTCACGCTGGCTGTCGGATGAATAGCGGGCGTAGATCACGGCGGTCATGGTTGCACCTCCTTGGCGTGTATTCGACTTGCCTTTATAGTATCGGGTCAAGCGCAGCTTGTCAACAATCTGCGAGCAGATTGAAATGTGAAAATTGCGAAACGCAGCGAAAAAGCTGAGAGCAAGAATCGTCCCGTGGCCACAAATTTTCAATTCTTGAAAATTCTTGCCCTTTTGGGACAGCTTCTTGTTGGGGCGTGCCTGCCCCAAACCCTGCTAGGTGATTTCATTCTTGGTGGTTGCTATATTGCTTATATGCCTTTTCAAATCCTGATTTGTTATATATGATAAATTTATAACATTCTCCATCTTTCATGGAAATTGCTGCAACAGGAACGACCATCTGACTCCATGAAAGCTCCCTTATCTCGTTCATGGGCAATACAAGGTTGCGATACAGTGGACTGACTGTGAGCTTTTGAGTTGAATATGTAATGCTCTGTTCATCAATGTACAAACCACCGCCAATGATTCCATTACGGCATAAGCTACACACAAAAGTTTTTCCCATAATATTACCGCCTCCTATTAGTTGATGGTTGGTTAAGTTGAGTATATCATATTGATTTCCAGAAGAACACCCCTATATAGGAGATTTTAGCCGTTTTACTGCGTACGTGCGTACGAGAGATTGGTACGCACGTACGCAGCGATTTGCCCGAAGCGCACCCTATACAGCCGTTTCCCCCTCGGAGAGCCCACTACACTTTGCAGACCGCAGGGATGAAAGTGTCATAGTGGGTTATTACACTTCCGCAGAAGTGCCTTTTTCTCGCCGCAGACAACCGGGTATGCCTTTTGTGAGAGCTTTCTGTCCGGCGAATCCACATCGCCCACAGGCGATGTGAGCAGGGATTCCAAAGGGGCGCAGCACCCTTGGCACACGACTTTGGTACAAAGTC
>OHRF01000422.1_pt1 | contig 21620 bp, 17 predicted proteins | sample 1578291 | NCBI WGS metagenome assembly OHRF01 (sample SAMEA3879576, study PRJEB24766) | human gut metagenome | biome: human-associated habitat; feature: feces | place: USA | collected 1985/1987 | reverse complement strand
GAGCATGTATTAGATTTGCGGTGTTTCCATGCTGGATATCTCCGTATGGAAATGGATGTACGCACATCCTAACGCTACTGCCGGGGAATTACAGGAGGCCGTGATCCGTCTTTCCAAGGAAATCTGGAATAAGTATTACGCTCCGGTATTCGGTGTAAAAGACGAGACCGTTCTAGCGATTTACTCCCATATGATCGGTTATCCGCTCTACCTTTCCGCCTACGCTTTCGGACAGATTATCGAGTTCCAGCTAGAGAACTACCTCAATGGCAAGGATTTCGCGAATGAGGTTAGCCGGATATTCAAGCAAGGCCGCCTCACCCCGAATGTGTGGATCAAGCAAGCTACCGGCAACGATCTTACCGTAGATCCGATGTTGGAAGCGCTTCGTAAGGTATTAAAAGACTAAACTACAGACCAAAAGAAAAGCCATCCCGATACCGAGATGGCTTTCTTTATTTATATCAAGAAACTTCCGATTATAACTTGTCGTTAGAACCAAGAACGTTGATGATCTTGTGTTTGTAAAGTTTCTCCATGTTATCACGAGCCGGGCCCAGATATTTACGAGGATCGAATTCAGCCGGTTTCTCAGCGAAAGTCTTGCGGATAGCGGCAGTCATCGCCAAACGAGAGTCTGAGTCGATATTGATCTTACATACAGAAGATGTAGCAGCCTTTTTTGATGGAGTTTTGGTTTCGTTGTCTGAAAGGCTGGAGACATTCTTGCCATCTCTGAACGTAGTTGTTGATTCTGCACCAGAAGTAGGCGTAGCCTCTTCTGGTGTAGGAAGCGAATTTGTTACAGAGTCACTAACGTTTTTGCTATTCTGATTGCTGTCGTTCTGCTCAGTCTGAGGAATTTCTTTGTCAGCGTTTTCCTTATCTTTGCCTCCACTCATAAAGATGTAGGCAAATATAGCTATGGCGGCCACAATAATCAGAACAATAATTACCCATTTGATAGATGAACCTCCACTTTCGCTTTCTTCGTCATCTCCTGTCGGTGGCTCAGGGGAAATTGGTGCTGGACCTACTTCTGGAGGTGTAGAAGGGGGCTCGCTGAGGGTGTTGTCTGGCATTACAGAAGCATCGTCAGTTCCTTTTTCGATTTCGAAGTGACGCTCCACATGTTTGTCAAGTCTAAAGTTGCGATTAGACTTGCGGTTGTTTTTGTTTTCTGCCATAATACTAGTGGATATGCTTGGAATTTAATCCAATGTTTATACTTCGTTATGCGTACATGTCTATCAGAGTCTGCATGCCTCCATCGTGGCCTTCGCCGATAGCCTCAAAGTCCCATTCGCCATCTTCGTTGCAAACGAGTTTGGCCACTTCCACAGCCGTCTCCGATGAGAAACCATCCTTGAGGTTGTAGGTGCAGAGTTCTTCCCCAGTTTCCTCGTTAGAGATAGTGATAGACGGATTGCGAACTTTACTGAATGTAACACCATCCTTGTCGCCATGATAAATAGTGACGCAGAACACAATCTCCTGGATTTTTGCACCTACCTTTGAAAGATCTACGTGCATAGTCTCACCCGCATCTTCTCCATTCTCCTCATCATCACCAAGGTCATCAGCGGAGCCAAGGACTGAACCGTCAGCTGAAATAGGAATGGTGTTGTTCTGCCAATTTTTCTTGTTGCCATGGATGGCTTTGTTAAATGGCTCAAAGTCGCCCGTTTCTGGATTAGCACGATTCTTTGAATTGTAGAACACGAAATCAGCATCGTCGCTAATAAGACCATCCTCGCCGATGAGGAACGCGGAAGCATCGAGGTCGGCACCTGACTTCCAATTTAGGTCTACGCGTACCTTTTCAAGACCCTCACTCTTGCTCAGCGAGAAACGCTCGCCTTTTTCAATCTGAAATCTAGCCATAATAATGTTTATAAATTATTTGATGATTTTGAAATTATTGATAAGTTCTTCTATATCTGTTGAATTGATGTTGTATTTGTTGTATGTCTTCAAGAGACTTCGCAATTCTCTTACTGCTGTTTCCGCAGTAGTCTTATTGTTATTGTTTTTTGTCTCTTCAAGTATATTTTGGTATAAGCAGACTGTGCGTTTTGACTCTATAAGTTTGCTACAAAGTTGTGCCATATCTGAATCTCCCTTTTTTGCAAATACTCGTTTGGCTTCAACGAATCTTCCTGTAACGAGTAGCTTCTCTGCTTCTGTAAGATTCTTAGTGGATTTTCCGTCATTTGTTGGCGTTCTTGAAGAAATCCGTCGCGGAGGTGTGGCAATTGCAGCAAGCTCTTCGTCTATGCTATTGTCAAAGGATGAAATACCTTTGTCGTTCATAGTTTTCTTCAATGCTCTCAATGACGTTTCTGCTGCCCTTCTGTTGCCTTTGCGTATGGACGCTTTTGCCTCAGCAATTTGTCTGCGTACCTCTCGTTGGTATTTCTTGCAGTCTTCTATGTTGAGTTCTGGCGTTTTAACTTGTGGCTTGCGTACTTCGTTCGGACTTTCACCTATTCCCTGGTTGATAGGTGTTTTAACATCTCCTTTTTGTGTTATTTCTTTTATGATGGAGCGTAATTCGCCGTCCCACATGTCTAAATTTTGCTCATGCAAATGGTCGAGAAGCTTGTTGGCAAGTTTTTTTGCTTCGGCAAAGTGTCTTACACGTATTTTACCCTTTATTTCTGCCATTTTTATACGCACTTCTCGTTTTATTGATGTTGGAATAGTTTTTGGTCGCACAGGTTCTTTCGGGATTGGATGAGGTTGTGTGCGATTAAACTTATAGTCAAGCTCCTGGATGTCCTTTAGCAATTGAGAGATTACTTTTGTATGGAATGAATCGTCCACATTCATAAGAGAGTGGAATTCTCCATTAAAAATGTGCTTGAAATAGCCATTGTTAGCAGCCTTTCCTTTCATTACGATTGTACAGTCCAATGGTGAGATGTTTTGTTTTTTGAGCAAATTCTTCAGGTCTGCTACAACTTTCCCGTCATCATGGAATCTGTAGTCATCTAGTTGGCGTATGGAAAGGAAGCACTCTCTAGCATGACCATCCGTGAAGAGTACATCTTGCTGAAATTCAAGTTCGCCACTTGATAGAAACTCTTCCGCAAGCTTTGTAAGTATAGGCTTTTCAGTTTCTAGGCTCAGATAATAGTTGTCATAACCTAATGACTCCCATAATTTGTCCACTGCGAAATCAACGCGAGGGTCTTTGCCGCAGTTTGACATCACTGTACTCCCAATGTATTTATGCGTCTTTGTTTCGTAAAGGCTCATAAATAGGTCTCTTCCGTTGCTGGCGACACATACTGCATGGTTGGTTGAAAATTTGGATGCTTCTACCACAATCTTGTCGTAGTCAATAGTAGCAATATTACTATACCCTCCTTTTTCGAAGCTGTCTTTTACAAAGAGCCTCTCGTTCTCATCAATGTCTGAGTTGAAGACAAAACAAATAGGCATGGATGCGATGTTTTCCTCCAAGCGACCATATTGACCAATTAGTACAGAATCGAAAAAGTATGTAAGATATTTCTCTATCGCATTTTTGAGAAGTGTGTTGTAATGATATTCATTGCCTTTGTACTTATACGTTCCTACCGTTTTCATGGTTTGGAATACATCTGTGTAAGCATTTGGACACTGTTTCATCGCTTCCTCTATTGCAAATTGGCCTATCTGTATATCGTTGCCAAAGCAATAGATTGCAAGGGGTAGGGTTGGACTGTCGCCAGTGAAAGGTGCAAACTTGCTCTCTCCGTCACTCCTATTGTAAAGAAATGAAATATTTCCCTTGGATAGTTCTATAAGAATACAGAATTTCATGGGTGTTAGTTTATTTTAGTTTTGGTAGAAGCACCTCGTCATAGAACTTCATTCCTTCAAGGATAATGATCGGAGCTACAAAGTCGAATTTATTTTCTGGTCCCATGTCCTGAACGGCCTTGCGGTATTCGGGGAGTGCCTGAATATAGCCATTAATATTCATATTCTTGAAACCATGGATAAAATCGGCTTGGCCCATCTTGCGATCAATATTGTAGAGTCGTTTTGCGTAGGTGAAAAAAACCTGTGCGAAATCCATAAACTTTTTGCATGTCATTTCTCTTGTTCCGTCAACAGGACCCATAAAATAGTTGCCGATATGCTCCATAAATTCACATGTTATTGAGTTGTCGTATGGCAAATCAATAATTTCTCCATCTATGGTTTTAATCCTAAAGCCTTCTTCGCCGAGTATTTCTATGGCTTGGTCTTCTTCGGGAACGACCAGTCCCCCGCCTGCTGCCTGCAGTGACGACATGGCAAGCCCTTTGGATACCTCAAACTTGTTGTCAGGTGAACTCTTTGACGATAAATCGATAGAAGGAGGGCCGTACATTAGTCTCTTTGCCTGTTCCATGCCGCCGAATCCATGTATGAACATGTCATTACTGTAATTCTTAGCTCTTTCAAAGTTTGTGCAACTGAACCACTCGAATATACGGGAACCTTTACCTGCAAATACAATCTGCACTTGAGGCCGCCAATTCTCATCAGGCCCGTCTTCCGACCTACGCACTTCTTGAATAAGCTTGTTGGACAACTGTCCGGCATAATACATTATCAAGCCTGTCACATAGAGGTTGATGCAGAACAACTCTGGACAATTAGCACTGATACATTTATAGAAATCTACCAGTTGATCTGTGTTTAGATTGTCCACAATTTGTTCATAGAAGTAAGGTGCAGTCTCGGATGAGTATGTGGTATCGCCCATATTTAAGCCCAAAATGCGAATCTTGTGTTTTTCGCAGATATCATCAAGCACCTTCTTGAATGACTGAATGTTCTTTGTGGCATTTGATATACGTTGAGCTGCAAAACGTATAGAATTTTGTTTAATCATTGCGCTACGCTGCTGTCCCATTTTGTCCTTCATAGTGCATAATGCCGATATGTCAGTAGTGGTGCCTCCTACATCAAAACAGAGAACGAGATGCTGAGCGTCAACAAAAATGTTCTTGTCATTAGACATATAGTTTGCGACAGCACATGCCTCTGTGAGGCAACTTTCTTGATTGACATCTACAAAATTGAACTTTATAGGACCTCCGTCAGGCTTTAGGTCAACAGGCTTCGCCTTAGTATCTGGGGTTCCCCAACCATCGTTTCCTGATGGAGCGTCACTCCATTCTTCGACCGAACCAGAGTCAGTACCCCATCCGTCAGAAGAAGCTGCCCCTGTTCCCCATCCAGCGTCAGCAGTATCAGTTTTGCAACTTTTGTTAGTGCTGGAAATGTCACTGCCCCATGCATTGTTTGATGCGTTGTCCCAAGGATCTTTGCTCGCTTCGTCTCCCCATGCTCCGTTCGTATCCTCAATTGCGACCTTCCTAGCCTTCCATTCTGTAACATTCAGAGCTCTTTTTTCGCCGTTGGAGTCCGTTACGGGGCAAATAGTGCTGAGATTACTCCAAATTTGGTCGTAGTCCTTTACAAGGCTGTCACTCATTGCGGAGGGATAGCTCCACTTAAGTTTTACTGGTACTACATCGTTAGTAAAAAGTTGTGCGTAAATCTGCAAAAGCAAAGAAGAGAGGAAGGCAGTCTTGTGAGCTTTGTCGCTTTCTTGGTCACTCCATTTCATGTTATGAATGAGTGTTGCGTTGGTACCAGTGCCATTTATAAACTTTACGTCTATTTTGTCTTCTTGTATGGATGTTACGGGAAGGTTTTTACAGAAGCAGGGGAATCCCCCAGACACTTCCTTCTTGCGTAGATATTCTTGACTTGCGTTTGTCGGGAAACGCTTAAAGTCTTGAAGAGCTAAAATGCTCTTTATGGCATTGGACCTTAGTGTTTGTCCCTGGAAGAAAAACAGGCTATTTTCTGTTGTGATTGGAGTTCTATTACCGTGCATGTCGCAAAGAAGAGACACGCGTAGATCAGTGAATGTTATACCTTTAGGGTCTTCACGCTTTACAGTGTCATAGTAGGCAACTGATGTGTTGGTGCTACCAAAGTCTATGCCAAGGTGTGCGTCTCTCAGCTCTCTTGACTCTTCGAGGCGGTTCCATGGCATACGTTTGCCAGCCTCGCGCGCATATCTTATCAATATGTAACCACTATCCTTTGTGGTTGTTGTTAGTTTTACGCCCTTGAAAGGATGTGAGCTTTCGTATATTTCATATTGATAGTTGCTGTCTGCAACACGATGGTCTGCGACAATATGCAGCTTGGCGTCAGTTTTCTCGTTTTCAACAATCTTACCATTGTCTGCAAGGTACATAAAATGGTCGTCTTCGTCTCTTATTACATTAAAGAACGGATCTTCCTCGTCACCAACAAAAGGTACGGCACGGAACGGACAATCTTCGGAATGCACATTATGAGGTATTTCTGAATATAGAAAATAACGATTCCATTGCTTTGAAATGAAGTTTGGCCATAGCACAAGGTCCTTCGTGTGTACCATTTCCGGCCTTACATTGTAGGTGACGTCTATAGCCTTTGTCTTATTGTCATTTGTGGTAATGGACAACTTCACTTCTAGGGTGTTGTTTTTGTCGTCATAAGAGGCTTTCAGTTGTGATTTTATGCTGGTTCCTGTTTTGTCCTGTCCAAGAAGTACACCTATGTTTTGTCCGAAGACTTTTATGCCAAGTTCACTAAGCGGAAGAGCAAAGAAAGCGTATCCGTCCTTTCCAAGTCGAGATGCTTTAAGAACATATATGGACAACTCGGATAGTTTGTCTGGATTTTTTGAATAATCCGAAGATAATGGTATCCGTGCAATTTCAGCATTCTTTTCAAGAAGTAGTTTTTCTGGGTTAAAACAGACGGAATGTCCTGATTCGTTGACTTGAGAAATAATCCCATTCAAGCCGAACAATTCGTCTGTAAAATTAAAGACCCTGTCAAACGGCTCCTTGAATGAGTTGACGGGTAGAGCACTTGCTTTTTCAAGATCATATCCCTTTTTAAGAATGTTATCCTTAATCTCTTGTAGCCATGTTTTCAGATTCAAGGTAACATTGCTGTAGTCAACGAGCGACTTGGTTTTCCCTGGCGGAGTGTAATAATTTGTTAGAGCCGGAATCTTCTTAGCGAGATTGTCAACGTAGGCATATAATGACAACCACTGTTCTGCAGAAAGATTTGATTTCTGTGGGTCAGTAAACTTGCCTGTTGTTATGTCGACGTATGGCTTTCCTCTCTTCAATTGATAGTTGGCTGATGTGAAGAGTAGCGTGTCGGGTGAAGTGCCTGCAACCACTTTCCCGTTTATCTTGATAACATTGATGAATGGAACCACTTTCTCGTTCTCAGAGGCATCCTGTGAGCACCATAATTTTCTGCGTTCAAAGAGCATATTGCCGAATGCACCTTTGGGCTCGTAGATGTTGGCGGTATCCTTGTAGTCTTTACCGTCAGAATATCCTAGTTCTATGGTTCGTACGTCTATAGCATTTGAGTCAAGCGCTATGCAAGCTATTGCGCCGCGCCATTCGTCAACGAGTCCAAGGTAATATTGGTTAAGTGCATTGGTTGTACCTTTAATACTACTACTGTATGATAAGGCTGTTCCAAACATGTTCGCTCTAGCAAATACAGTTGGGATACCGGAAATCATGGACGAGATATCAGCGTCGCCTGTTATGTCAGGAGTGATAATGTCTCGAGTGAAGATGTGTATTTGCGCAGTCATGTCTCGCCATTCATTGGGGCCGCCAGTTGGGACTGAATTGGGCTGCACGCTTATTACTAAAGGTTTGCTATCTGCCATAATTGTTGCGAATTAGAGGTTAAACTTCTGTGCAATTGTTATACCATTGTAAATGTGCGCTAGAAACTTTTCCTTCACAGTATTTACTTTTTGTCTTTCCTTTGGTAGGCATAGTCTGTCGGTGACAGTCTTCTCTATGAAGTTGTCATACCTGTTGCCAAGGAGTGTCTTGTTCCACTTGTGTTTTTCGTCAATAAAGATGTCTCCTGGATCAACATTCTTAAGGCTTGCCCCGTCAGGGAAAGCTTCTGGTTTAAACATGAATGCGCCAGATCCTACAGAATTGCGAATTTGGTAGATCCAACCAGGAATGAAGCGCCCAGCTTTGTTGATGTTATATGCGAACTTTTTGAAATACTCGTCTAGTTCTTTTGCTTGCTGGTCTGTTAGTGAATCGTATGCATTTATTTTTTGCTTCCTAAATCGTTCCAGTAATCCCTTTGTGCCGCCCATGCCACGTATGGCTGCATGCTTTACAAGTATGATATGGGCGAGTGACAGCATTGCTCCTAATTTGTTCATGAACACATTACCCTTAGGGCCGACAAAGTCATCGCCAGTGAAATCATACGAATTGCCAGAGAATGGTACAGAACGGTAAAGATACTCTGCTTCTTTTGAGTTTGCCAACTCGTCGTCTGGCAATGTGAAAAAATCAAATGCAGCACATGCGCACATGAGTTCTGCAACATGGCATGCGTTCTTTTGTTCGGTTCCACCAGTAATTGTGGTTGTGGTTCCATTCGACACGTTGATACTCTGAAGGGGCCATCCTACATGGTAGAGCTTTTTGTATACAGTCTTTACTGTTGGGTCGTCTTGGTAAAACTGAAGTGCAGCCTGACTATTCAGTGCAAAATTATTTGCATCTGCAACAATGTGCTCTTTCGTTTTTTGTGTATCATCTGGTGCCGTAAAGGTAAAGTATTCTGTCAGTAGCGTAGAACCGAATTTCGCCAGCGATAGATCAAGCGTATTCGTACTGCTTATAGCAACCGCTTCCTTTAGAGCAATGGGGATGACAGGGATGGAAGAGGCGCCAGTTCCGCCAAATACGGAGCCAAACACAAACACCCTCGCATTTTGTCCAGCTTGTGCCAAAATGTTAAGAAATTCTACCAGCTCTACCTCCTGAATTGCAGCACTTGCCTTGTCTTTGGCATAGTTGGTAGCAGCCTCTATGATACCATGATACATCAGCATGCTACCTAGGTGGGTCTGTGCGCGATATCCATGGTCAAGGTCGAAGGTCTGTACCGTATCCGCATCCAGAAACAAGTCGGCAAGGTCTTGGTTGTCTTTATTTTGCTCATCTGTAGCGTTCTGCATAGCAGATAGTAGCTTATAGGTCTTACGGCTTTGGTCTGTGTAGTCTGTGTAAAACCTGTAAAGATTGAGTTTGGCAGAGAAGAATGTGTCTACGTTAGGCTGTCCTCCGTCAATTTCTTCTGTATTATTGGATTTAATTCTGTTGTAAAGCTCTATTAATTGCTCCACACGTCCCTTGTTGCCATTAGTTTGGTCGGTGTCCAAAGTGAGAATTTCAATCTCTTCATTATCGAACATTCCGATGGCACAAAGGTGAACGAATGATTCAAGGCATCTCATGCCTGTACCACCTATTGCTATTACAAATAGTTTGTCCATCTGTTTAACGAATATGCTTAGAACCAGTTGCTAAGTTTCCCGTTTTTGTTCGTCTTAGCAGCGATAAAACCGAGAACAACATAGAGAATGAATGATATAACTGTAGCAATACACATTGCTACCATATATGTATTCTGCGCGCTCTTGCCTTTGATGCCACTATATATCGCAAACGTAATGCCGAATGTAATAATAGGGCAAAGTATTGCTAGAACCCAAAACCAGAGTTTGCGTTTTGATACATCTGTGAGATCAGGCTTGAATGAAATTGACTTCGCAATCAAACCTGAAATAAGAATTAGGACAAGACTTGTAATAACACCAGACATGTACGCTGATGCTGTTGAAACTGCTGCTAATAGTATCATACTTTTAGGTATTTAATGGTTGATTATTGCATTCTGATGAAATAGCTGTAGATGGGATGCCCTTCGGGATTCATGTCTTGAAGGGCATTCTTTACAGAATAAAACAAACAGTCGTTACCAGGCCATCCAAAGAGTTCGTGCAGTGTTTCCTGGTTACAGATGCTTGCCGACTGGACTATGATGTCTACGCGGAATATGTGGTCCTCATTGTTTAACTGGAGTATTTCTCCACTAAAACCTGGCTTGAGCTTTACCCCGAGTTCTACCATTTTAGGATTCTTTGCGTAAGTGTTTTTGAATAACTCGTTGTCAAAAACTAGTACGTCTTTGATTTCTGCAATTTTACCTCCACCCTTTTGGTAGTCATATTCTGGAAGAATGTTACCCTTTTCATCGTAATATTTCTCACCTTCTTCATGACCATCAAAGTCAAGGTAGGCTTCATTGTCCTCTTTTTTTAAGGTAGGCTTGTTTTGAGATGCTACATGCCATGCCCAATATTTTTCAAAGTCGCTAGTAACGTCTGTCATCTTTGCTTCAAGACGGTTCAGCTTGTATGAGTCAGAATGAGATAGATCAATAAAGAGATTGCGGAAAAGATGTGTAAAGGGCTCGTCGTTGCTATTCATGCCGTCTGCTCCATTTTCAACAGTTTGGTCCTTTGCGTTAGTGACGATGTCTTGCCATGTAGCGCCGAAGCTATAGCTTTCAGCGCGTAGACTGTCAATTTTGAAGAACGCGTCGTCTCCACCGTCTTCATTTGACATACTTACAATGTCATCACCAGAGGCATCGTGGTATGTTCCGCCTTTTGCTGCTGAAGGATAGCTGGTACCCATGGGGTATGAGTTGGTTGCAAGCGTGAATCGCTTGTAGTTTTCGGGAAGTCCTTGCAAAGCATTTTCCACTAACTTTAGCAAGTGGTGTTCGTTATAGTCAAACACTACATAGTAAAGGTGTTTTGCGATATTTCCCTCATTGTAATCCGTGATGTAGAAGGTAATATCACCCCCACACGCAAGCCATGTTTTAAAATAGGGTGTGGCGTATGCTTGACGGTAAATCTGTCCGTCCTTTGTAAACTCCTCGAAGTCCGTTATGAGGACGGCGCTGCGTCCTTCTGTCACAATCTTCTTTAGAGCGTCTTCTATTGGAGCGTAGAATTCCAAGTTGTTTTGCGCATTTTTCAACTGTGAAAAAATCTGAGCAGGACGAACTTCACCGCTTAGTTCTGTAATGTGAGTGTTGCCTAACTTGTAAATGTCAAAATTAGTTGCATCTCCCGTGATTTTCTGGCAGAGACCGTTAAAGGTCTGCTCGGTTTCAGGGTTGGCACAGGCCGTCATTGCCCCAGTGAAGTCGAAGTACGCAGCGTACTTTTGGCTACTCACATAAACCTTGGGCAGGTCTTTTTTTAAATAGGCTGTTAGTTTGTCTTTAAAAGAAGTTTGTTCTTTCCCACCGCTGCAACTATGTAGTGCAACTATTAAGACAATTCCCAATGTCTTTAACATTGTTTTTTTTGATAATAGATTTCTCATGTAATTTGATTTTTAGTAGGACCTATTAATTCGTACATTTAAGCAGAAGCCATTTCGTCAAAATCTCTTTTCGGAATCAAACCACTCTTCTGGACGTAATGGCTACGGAGTTAGCTTTGCTACCCACTCGTTGTTTCCATTTTTTCAAGATTTGACAAGTTTGGGTATAAGTAACCTTTGCTGGTGGCAAACAGTTGAAGATAAAAGCTAATTTGCAAGAGGACAAAAACGCAAGAGTAAACTTCTTCGCACCACTTTTTATAGCGAGCTCCTATATTCATTTTTTTAATCATTGTACTTGTTCTTTATATGACAGATTCAATAAATGCGCTCGGTACATATGCTGTACACACTGTCAGAAGGCCTTCGATGACAATGCCTACCCGTTGCTGGCTTTTATAGCGAGCAACAGTTCCAACAACACCTTTAAACTTGCCATCAGTTATTCTTACCATTTGCCCCTCTTTAAACTTTGTAATCTCTTCTGTTGATGCAATAATATCGTCAGTTTCTGCTGCGCAGACGACCATCAGAGTGTTCATTTGGCAATCAGGTACGATCAAAGGCTCTTTGGTCCTCTTTTTGCCAATGTGTTTGTGACGATAATAAAATCGTAGAAACGGGAGATTTGCGTTGTCATAAACAAAAGCCTGGATTTCCTCCTCTGTGCCGCGGGCAAATAGAAGATTGGGTATGCGTGATTCTTCAATGGATACACGTTTGCCATTAACGACCTTTGTGTTTTTTAAAGTAGGATAAAAAGCCTCTACTTTTTTGCCTATAAGATACTCATAAGCCCTTTTTTCTCTCCCATATGTAGCACGAAGTGCATACCAATGGATACCTTCTCTAAGGTTTTTGCTTTGGTCGTTCTCTATTCCCAACAGAGCACTATTGGTGGACACCCCTGTTTGTAAGTTCGTTGCCGTTGCGGGCTTTTGAACTTCGGGGGGAGCGCTGGTGGTAAGCTCAACGCTGGGAGGTGCCTGCTTGTCGCCTCCTGTGCTTTTTACATCGGATGTGGCGCAGTATAATTCCATATCGTGATGGTATCCTTGTCAAAGACTTGACTTGATACAATGACACAAAAAAAAGCGTGAGATCGTCCTGTTGTCCGTCCCACACATCGAGGCTCTAGCATTGCCTATCTAAGTTGAACAGACAACGTCAGAGCCCACGCCGATATGATATATCGCCACCGCAAAGAGACCTAAGTAAACAAACACACTGCGTCCGTAAGGGTGCAATCTGTGCTTACAAGGTCTCCACGGGATAGATGTAATCACACCCGGGACATCTACCGTTGGCTACGTTCAAGACTTAGATTTCTGAATTTGCTAGATTCGATGTGTCTCAAACTTAGCGTTGAGTAAACGCCTTCAATATGTCTGGACTACCTCCCACCCAAGCCCACTTTGTGTAGAGGCCTCTTGCGACTTTCCACACTCTGAACGGCGTGAGCTGTCTCGTCGTGTAGTAGGCAAGAACTCGTCTTGCAATTACATTCCGGACGAGATATGGTTGTCCAATTACAAAGGTACGACTATTTTTTTTAATGGCAAACAATTATTAGAAAAAGTTCACGTTTATCCTCGCTTTTTTGAAAAAGTCATTGTCATGATTCCACTATGTGCCCAGTTTTTCTCTTGCATGATAGCTTGCTATTTCGCAAAGTGGCTTTGTCTTTTATGTATACTTCAAGCAAGGTGCTTTCCCTAGTTGCGTATGCTTTGCTTTTGCCATCAAGGAAATAAAACGGAGAATGTTCGTTCACCAGTTGCGAAGGTGCGTGACAGACCACGCTTACTATTCAATTACTATTATGTTTAAAAGACATTTTCCCCAAAGCGTTGAATGATGTCGGATTTGACTTGAGGGGAAAGGGAATCACATTCCCCAAATGCATAGTCCCCAATACTTGTTATAGAATCTGGAATTTTGATGCTTTTGAGGGAAACACATCCCTCAAAGGCATTATCTCCAATACTCATCACGCCATTTGAAATATTGATGTTTGTGAGGGATTTACAATTGTAGTATCTATTATTAGTTGATTATCAGTATTATACGCTCTAAACGGTAGAAAAGTGGTAATATGGATTCTGTTTAGATACAAAAAGGTGAAGATTTAACGTATTTAACCTCCATTTGCGTCATTTCCAATGTCTGAGTATAGTATTTCTATCATTTCGTTGGCTATTTTGTGGTCAGCGATTCGTATAACATTGTTTGTCTCCGAATTGTAACCAAAGAAGTTTATGTTCCCATACCAGACAATAGATTTGTCAATGATGGCGCATTGCAGAGTTTGTTCCTTGTTGCACACCACATCCATTCCTGTATTTTTAAGTTCTATCTCATTACCCCCTTCCTCTTTGATATGTACAGCCACAGTAACACCATTATGAATAATGTTTGCAAGTGTTGACATGATAACGGGCTTGTATTTGAACTTTATTTTGGGGACAGCGATGATGACAGAGTACTGGGTTTTTGCCAAATCATTCCGAAATATCGCTTCGTAATTGTTTCGTTCATATATCAGTTCTTGAGGATTTTTGTCAAGTGTGAATGATGTCACATACTTTCCGTATCCTGCTCTTAAATACCCTTTCAGCCGTTTACGATACATAGAGTCACAAAGTGGGACATGAACATCCACATAATCATAAATACGCACTTCGTTCTTTCCTGCGTATTCCCTATGTAAACGTCCTGCATATTGCTCCACGTTTCCTTTCCAAGCTACAGGCATAGTAAGGAACAGTGTATCAAGGCGAGGATAATCAAAGCCTTCTCCTACATACTTTCCTGTAGCAACAATCACAAGTGATTCTGATGTGGGCATTGACTGTAGATTTTGTAATGCAAGACGCTTTTCTTTAGTAGAATCAGCTCCAATGAGTTGAATGACATGGTCTGCAAATGGAATAAGCATTTGTGCCAACGCCTTGACATGAGCAGTACGAGTGGTTAATACCAATGGGGTACGACCTTCTTGAATGGCAATTCTTACATCTTCTACGATGAACTCATTCCTAACCTTATCTTCAGACAAGTCTTGTGTAACCTGAACGTAAGTCTTGCTATCTGACGAAATGTTTCGGAATGATGTAAACCTTGGAGTCAACAAACGTTTAAATGTTTGATTTTCCATTTGGCTCTTGGCATCAGCTGTGAATCTTATCTTTCCGCATTGCATGAAAATAATAGGTTGACGCCCATCCTTTCTGATAGGAGTTGCTGTCAAACCATATACGTATGTAGCTGTTACTTGTCGAAGCACTTGCTCGAAGCTGACAGAGGATACATGATGACATTCATCTACTATCACCATACCGTAATCCTTGATAAAAGGCTTCGCTTCACCATCGCTCAAACAAGATTGTATCAAAGCTATATCAATGATGCCATGCAACGTGTTCTTGCCTGCATATAAACAACCAATGACCGAAGAATTCTTTTTCCTTCCTCGTTTGGCTGCTGGCTCTTCGATGGTCTCATCTATCTTGAGGAAGGTTTCCAACCGTTCTTTCCATTGTTCCAGCAATGCCTTGTTATGAACAAGAATTAAGGTGTTCACCTTTCTCCTTGCAAGCATTCCGATGGCAAACACTGTCTTTCCAAAAGCTGTTGTTGCTGATAATGTTCCTATATTATGCCCAGCAAAAGCTTCCATTGCATTTTGCTGTCCTTCCCGAAGAGATCCTCTGAATGTAACATTGATATTATGCCCATGATTTGTTTTGTCTGAGATCGCCACCTTTACTTCATGTTGGGTTAGAATACTACTAACAGCATCTTCACACCCACGAGGAAGGGCGAGATAATCATCCGTCATTTCCGAACATGAAATGATGCGAGGGATATTATAGGTAGAAAGGCGCATGCCTTGCTTCTCATAAAACTCCGGATTACGGAAAGCAGCTATGCGCTTAAAAACATTCACACATTTGGCTGATAGACTTGCTAAAGGAACATAAAGCATATTCGCTCTTGTCAGAACGATTTGTTTTGGATAGTCTTCAGATTGCGCAGCATCCATATGAGGAATCTCCCAAGGTTTCTCCTCGCAGGTCTTTGATAGTTCTCCTAATGTTGGCACTGCATGCAGCTGTAATAACAAATCAAGTTCTACCTCTGATAGCTTATGGATTTGCGACAACATTTCCCATTGGTCGGCATACGCATTGAAGTCTGCATCAACGAACACACTGTTCCCTTTGCGTCGAGCCATACCCTGCAATGGCAAGGCTACAAGATTGCCTAGTCCTCCTTTGGGCAAGGTGTCTTGGTTTGGAAAGAATCGGTCGTATGACTTGAAAGACAGGTGAGCGTCACAACTCATCGCCTCTGTAAGAATGGCATTTCCCAACTTGCGTGCCTTGAAAGCAGTTACTGGTGTATCAAAAAAAATCCATGCGTGAGCACCATTGCCAGAACGTGAGCGTTCGATGTAGCAAGGTACATTCCAAGTTTTGCAAACATTTACAAAGGCAAGTACATCATTCTTATAGCCATGCTCACAACTCTTGTCATCAAAGTCTGTACAAAGGAAACTGCAAGTGTTGTCCTTTCGTATTGGATAAAGTCCTATAACATCACGTCCCCATGCATCCTTTCCTGCAAGATGATTGAAAAAGTCGTTGTATGCCAAAGGAGCGAATTGCCTGTTGGGACAATCCGCACATTTGTACTTTCGCTTGTCGCAAAATTCACGATTCCACTCCCTCGTGCATACAGGTTGGTAGCCTGACTTTTGAGTCGTACTACTGTACCAACGCTTGGCAAAGACATCATCACGACCTTGAAAAACACTACGAAATAGCGCAACCTTTTCCTGTAGACTCAGCTTTGAATCTGTATGGAATATGGCTTGTAGGCTTTCTTTCGTTGTGACATTAGGCTCGGTTACAATGTATGGTATTCCATGCACATCAAGAATTTTTCTTAACCTGGCATTTTCTTTCTCTAATTCTTGAAGCTTGGCAATAAGCTCATTTGCATTTAGTTGTTTGCCTGTATCCATAGCGGTTCTTGTTCCCAACCAACAGGGAATCCAAGAGCAGCCAGGTCTATCTCTGGAAACTTGCTGAACAAATTGTGCATTTTGTCAAGCATGTCATTGTTGGGAGAGATGATGTCAAGGAAATACTTGATGATGCACATATTATAATAGATTCTTCGCTTGTCCGCAGGAATAGTAATCCAAGGACGAGTCATGCCTCTCATATCATTTGGAATAATCTTGTTGACTTTGTTCCAAACACGAGCGTGATGACAACAAGCGTTGCGAGTAAGCGTAAGCACAGAAAGCCAAGACTCAAACACTGGAGCATGAAGGCAGAAACGCTTGGCGATCTGCTTTTTGAGTCCTTTATCTTTCAAGTTCCTGTAGTACATATTCACGCTACCCATTGGGAGAAGTTCACCAAGAATCCATGCTGGTGGAAAAGGTTCTGTATATGTTCTTTTGAAGTGTTCTATAAAGTCTTCAGTAGAACGTTCATACTCCTTCGACAACATTGCCATACTATTGACGAAAATGGACTGATCACGAAAATGTGCTGAATTGGTAAGCCAATATATATCACCAGTCCGTTCAGCCGTCATATTCATTACGGCTTCTCTTAAAGCAATTTCGATCTTCTCAATCTCGTTAAAAAGGAGTAAGCGCAACTTTTTGTCAAAGCGATAAAGCATCATCACTTTGTTAAATGTAGCACCTTCCTTATACAGATGAAGAATCTTTGGAGTCTTCAACAAAGGATGCATATACGCAGACAATCGATAATAGCCAATGCTCTCCAAATACAATTGAGCCTTTTGCCTATCATTGATTATCAATCCACGATTTTCCAATAAGGTTACAAGTTCTCGTGGAGTCTTGTAATCTTTTCCAAAATTTCTCTTTGTCATAGCTTATAAACAAAAAAGCCCAGCCTATTTAAGCATTGTAAAGAGGCTCGGCTGGAACTAACGCTGCAAAAATACAAATAATCGTTGAGAATACAAACTTTTTGGCAAGAAAAATCATGCCAAAGTGGAATTCTTAGACATATTTATATTTAATAATGTTAAATAGGGGCTTAAATCATACTTTACCAGCCAAACAAAGTGGTTTTCAAGGTAAAAGTGTTACCTTCGTAACGTCTATACCCATAACGAAAGCCCGATGGGCAGAGGTTGGTCAGACATACATATGGTAAAAGGCGTTTTTGTACGCTTTGGTTTTGACGTGTAGGAATCTGGCAGTTCACAACACAATTTGTCAAAAACAAAGCAATGCAGAACGCCTCATGAGGTGTATTATATACAGCCATCATTGGCTTCGAACGATTCTATTGTTCGTTGTCAAGAGTGCTTTCTATATACTTACACTGGCGTGGGGCTTTCGGCGTTGCTCGTTTCGACTTACAGGGCAATGCGATGATGACGGAATATATCAAGCATTGAAATATCTAATAGTGATTTAGAATGATTAAAGGGATTGGGGTCAAAAGTCCGCCATAACTATGTCTTAAAATAGAAGTTATGGCGGACTATCCTTGCATGTTTTGAGTATGTTTCCTGCTGGGAGAAAACGGTTAGTGGACGGCTTCTTTCTTGATGGTGCCGTCGCTATACCTCACGATGTTGAGACCCTTGACGGGAGTGGTCAAGCGTTGGCCGTCCAAGGAGTTGCGGGAGACTTCCTTGGCCTCGCTATGGTGGGCAGGCTGGTTGATGGCTGAAACCTCATACTCTTGGATGTCGCCAAAGTCTTCCCAAACCGCTGCAACCCAGTAATCCTGTCTTGTCCCCTGAGGTACATACAGCGTGGATTGGCTCACATCGAAACCGTAGAAGAATTGGTCCGCAGGAACGGGAGTCGGCCAAGCATTGTGTGGAATAAAGGCGTAAATGCTCTTTATATCATCTCGGAGAGTGTGATATAAGTATTGCATACGACTAATCCAATCAATCCATTTTGACATATTCATAAAGCGTGCAATGCTTCGTTGTGAAGGAGGTTGCACATACGCAACATCTTGCATGTTATATTTGAAACGCGCAAGTTGAACATTATTGGAAAGTTCTTGAGAATCAGCTTCTTTCTTATATACTCTTTCGAGAAACATACCTAGAGTGTGGCTTATGTCCGAATGATGGGCATAACCAGCATCTCTTACTGCCTTACATACAGTGAAGCCATTGTCACTGATAACATATTCAGGTTTGTGTCCGATCTTATCAGCAACCTTCTCCAGAACATTTTTAATGCTTGTTCCATTCCAACTCTTTGCAATAGAAATATCAACAATAGTAATATCTTTTTCCGTAATTGCAGAACCGGCATTAATGGCAGGCATAGCAAGTGTAAGCAGAAGTTTTTCACTGCCTATCATCATGCTTTCATCAACAATCAAAGCATATCGCTTGTCTTTGAATAGGCTGCAAGATTCCTTATAGACACTAAGTCCCAATTCTTGCGTCCAATATCCAATCGTTGTATTGCTGAACTTTACCAAACACATTGCCCATAAACTCATTTAGAATATTGAATATCTCAACAATCTGTCGTGAGCCTACAGACAAACGTGCATAAAAAGCCACACTAGGAGCAACCATCAAACTGGAGTAATGATGTCGTCCAATAGATTCATCATTCGTTCGAAAGTCTCCTTGTCCAATCCAACGTTCGGTTTCTCTTTTTTTTTGAGTACAGAACGATACTTGGCATTGTTTGACTGAGCAGTGGACAACCTTCCCTTGAGATTGCGTTTGTCTCTTTGAAGAGATTCTTTCTCTTTCTTGAGTTTTTCCACCTGCTTTTTAAGCTTTTCTATTTCTCTATCTTGGGCTGACTTTTTCATAACCTTCATATGTTTTATTTATGTAAAGTTGCTAAAATCAACGAGTTATGCAACTTTTCAAAGAACTATTTCGCAATATAAAGTGTTAAATGTCAGCAACTTAACGAGCTGAATTCTTGCACTTTTTATGTCAGATTTATATCTAAATTTTGAACATCCTACCTGTAGGGGTACACGAACAAAGTTTTGAAATGAATTGGGTTGAATACTTCTTTCCATAATATTCGCATATAGATGCAAGGCAAGCTACCCCACATTGCATTGAATCTTTTTGCTTTATAAAGGGGAAGCGTTTCATTTTATTTGCTTATCTGTGGTGTATTAAACTTACCTAAACCGGTATTGTCTTTACTTGATTCTATAAGTATCTTGCCATCGTGCCTTCTTGATTTTCCTACGGAGAATGTATATGTGGCAGTCAAGCGTGCCATATGCTGAAGTGGTTTCCAATCCTTGTTCTCATTATACCTAAGAATAGGTAAATTCGAAACAGTATAGTTGTTGTGTCCTGAATAATTGTATTTTGCACCTACTGACCAATTACCTATTTTATATTGTATCGTTCCAGCATATTGAAGGCTGCCACGTGACAAAAGGTCGCCGTCGTATACCTTTGTTGGTGAATTAACATTAAAGATCAAAGACAAGTTTTCAAATGATGCTGTAATATTGCCACCTATACGCCAATAATCAAAGTTGATATTTTGCGATGGAGTTTCAAGTCGTGAGATATAGTATTCAACATAGGGTGATAATTCTAACCATTTAAATGGATACCAACTCCCATAAAGGTCAAATCTCCATTCGAAATCACCTCCTATATTTTGAGGTCTGAAATAAATATTATCGCCTTCTTTTAGTATTGTGGTAGCTATCTTATTGTTAGCATATGATGGCTGTACCATGAAGACTATCTGATTTTTATTATTGGGTGAGAAATATGCAAACGACAGTTTCCCCGATGTAATCCAATAATCTTTCAATTTTGGATTGCCAGCAGATATCAGCCAGGGATCTAAATAGGTCTCACTCTCAGTGATTTCATTTAACGAAGGAGATATATTACGCATTGTCAACGTCAACTGCACAGTTGTTCCTTTCATTTTACCCTTTCCCCACCAATCTGAATAAAGTCTTATGTAAGGAAGAACAGAGGTTTGCGATATACCCGAGGATGTCTGCTTAAATATATTCAATCCAACAGCCGGAACAAACGATATTGTATTCCATGTCCAGGAACCACCCGTATTAAGGAACTCATTGTGAGAATATGGTTTGTATTTGTTATTGAATGAAGTCTGATTAAGTTGCTTATATTCATATCTTGAACCAACACTCAATGAGCCACCCCAAAGCGGAGAGGCATAGACAGCGTTTGTAATAAATGAATACGAATCATTATCCACTCTTGAGTGTAAATTGTAGTCATAGTCATTGTTTCCTGTATTCTCCGAGAGCATAGATTGCTTCGAATCCGAATAACTATTTCCAAATGTATTGACCACATTTATGGCAAACAGACGGCCTTTCTTTAATAAATAGCGATAGTATAAATCTACAGCCACCGTATTGGAACGACTCTTCAAAAGGCTTGTACCTTCACCATTATATTGGGTGTCATCTGTCGAAATAAGGCCCGCCCTTTTTTCTTCATCTTGTAAGGGTTCAATGATAGTATATACCTTAGCATTAAACAGATGATTACCCTGATATCTTTGGTACGATGCACTGATGTTATGATATTGACCTTTATAGCGACTTGTACCCCTATATTGAGAATGTAGTTGCGGACTATAAGTGTATTCAGCAAGATTATCAATATTGCCTATGTTTCTGTAATCAATCAGATAATCCAGTTTTACTTGGTTCAGAGAATCCGCATATGTCAAGTCAATCTGGTTTGTTCCAAATTCTGTGTTTACAGCATTAGAAGTGTTGAAATAACCGGCATAAGATCTATTGTGCCTCTTCTTCACAACAATGTTGACTACAGGCCCTGCAGTCAGACTCATGTATTGAGGAGGAGCAATAGAATAAAATTCCACGTTCTTTATGTCCTCACCCTTATATCCACGTAAGTCATATGCCGTTGATGGAACGCCATTTATAAGGATAAATACATTTTGTCTGTCCCAAGAAACCAATTTTGTTTCATTTATTGCAGTTTGGAACAATTCTAAGGAAGAAACTGCATCTAAAGCATTTGTACCAAACTTTTTATTGTCGTTTGATAAATATAGTACATCGTGATCACCCTTATGAATAATCCTTTCTGCTTTAACCACAACTTCACTTAGTCTAAAAGATTTGATAGTATCTAATGATTCTTGAGCATTACCATTCAAAACAAGAAACAAGAGACTAATTATTGCTAGAATCTTTTTCATCCTAATTTCCGCAGCACTATGAATTAGCATTCTTTATAAGTACCTGAGCAACAAAAAGTTGCTCAGGA
>OHRF01000407.1_pt1 | contig 22306 bp, 15 predicted proteins | sample 1578291 | NCBI WGS metagenome assembly OHRF01 (sample SAMEA3879576, study PRJEB24766) | human gut metagenome | biome: human-associated habitat; feature: feces | place: USA | collected 1985/1987 | reverse complement strand
TAATATGTGTATTGAAGGACAGCTTACAACATGCAGTTCCAAAATTCTTTCCGGGTTTAAGCCGACTTATACAGCACAGGCGGTTGAAAACCTGAAGAATGCAGGAGCCGTCATTCTCGGAAAGACGAATATGGATGAGTTTGCCATGGGAAGTACGACGGAGACTTCTTATTATGGACCAACGAAAAACCCTCATAATACAGCTCATGTTCCGGGAGGTTCTTCCGGTGGATCCTGTGCGGCAGTGGCTGCGTGCGAATGTTATTATGCACTTGGTTCTGATACCGGTGGATCGATCCGTCAGCCGGCAGCATTCTGTGGTGTAACAGGAATCAAGCCAACTTACGGCAGAGTATCCAGATACGGTCTGGTTGCATATGGTTCATCTCTTGACCAGATCGGACCACTTGCGAAGAATGTAGAGGACTGTGCGACGATCCTTGAGATCATATCACAGTATGACAAGAAGGATTCAACATCAGTTAACAGAGATGACAATGATTTTACAAGCGCACTTGTGGATGATGTGAAAGGCCTTAAGATCGGTCTTCCAAGAGACTATTTCACAGAGGGACTTGAGCCTGAGATAAAGGAAGCCGTGTATGGAGTAGCTGAGACTTTGAAGGCAAAGGGAGCTATTGTTGAGGAGTTTGATCTTGGAATGGTTGAGTATGCTATTCCTGCTTACTATATCATTGCATCGGCGGAGGCAAGTTCTAACCTTGAGAGATTCGACGGTGTAAAATATGGTTACAGAACACCAGAGTACACAGATCTTCACAACATGTACAAGAAGAGCCGTTCAGAAGGATTTGGCCCTGAGGTCAAGAGAAGAATCATGCTCGGTTCATTTGTGCTGAGTTCAGGTTATTACGATGCATATTATGTAAAGGCCCTCAAGGCAAAGGCTCTCATCAAACAGGCGTATGACAAGGCGTTTGAGAAGTATGATATCATTCTCGGACCTGTTGCACCTACAACAGCACTGAAGATGGGAGAGTCACTCTCAGATCCTATCAAGATGTATCTGGGAGATGTGTACACAGTCCCTGTAAATCTTGCAGGACTTCCGGGAATATCACTTCCATGTGGAACTGATAAGGATGGAATGCCTATAGGTGTGCAGATGGTTGGAGATGCATTTGACGAGAAGACCATTATCAGAGCTGCATATGCATTTGAGCAGACTAGAGAGTACAAGAGACCTGCACAGGTTTCAGAAAGGGGGCTGTAAGAGATGGCAAAGACATATGAGACAGTCATCGGACTTGAGGTCCATGTAGAGCTTGCGACCAAGACAAAGATATTCTGCGGCTGCAGCACAGCATTTGGAGGAGCTCCTAATACACATACATGTCCTGTATGTACAGGAATGCCGGGCTCACTTCCGGTACTTAACAAAGAGGTTGTGAATAAAGCGATTGCGGTTGGTCTTGCAACAAACTGCACTATCACACAGAATTGCAAGTTTGACCGAAAGAACTATTTCTATCCGGACAACCCACAGAACTACCAGATATCACAGCTCTACTATCCAATATGCAGGGATGGTAAGGTTGAGATAGAGGTTGACGGAGTTAAGAAATATGTGAGGATCCATGAGATACATATGGAGGAGGATGCAGGCAAGCTTGTCCATGATCCATATACAGACAGCTCACTTGTGGATTTCAACCGTTCAGGTGTGCCTCTTATAGAGATAGTATCTGAGCCTGACATGAGATCTGCGGAGGATGTAATAGCATATCTTGAAAAGCTCAGGGAGACGATACAGTATCTCGGAGCTTCAGACTGTAAGCTGAATGAGGGATCCATGCGTGCTGATGTCAATCTTTCGATCAGAGAGGTTGGCTCAGAGGAGTTTGGCACACGTACAGAGACCAAGAACCTGAACTCATTCAAGGCCATTGCCAGAGCCATAGAGAATGAGAGAGAGAGACAGATCGATCTCATCGAGTCTGGTGAAAATGTTGTCCAGGAGACAAGAAGATGGGATGATACTAAGGAGTATTCATATCCTATGAGATCCAAGGAGGATGCACAGGATTACAGATATTTCCCTGATCCTGACCTTGTACCTATCCACATCAGCGATGAGTGGCTCCAGCAGGTAAGGGACGCACAGCCTGAGTTCAGAGACGAGAAGAAGATAAGATACAAAGAGGAATATGCGATTCCTGACTATGATATAGACATCATCACGGCCTCCAAGAAGCTGGCAGATCTGTTTGAGGACGCGATTGCACTGGGAGCACCTGCAAAGAAGGTTTCCAACTGGATCATGGGAGAGACCATGAGACTGATGAAGGAGAACAGTGTTGATGCGGAAGACCTGAAGTTTTCAGCGGAGAATCTTGCGAAGCTCATCAAGCTTGTTGATGACAGGGTTATCAATGGCGGTGTTGCAAAGGAAGTGTTCGAAAAGATATTTGCAGATAATATAGATCCTGAGAAGTATGTCAAGGATAACGGACTTGCAACTGTTCAGGATGACAATGCACTTAAGGAGGCATGTCAGGTAGCCATAGATAACAATCCAAAGGCTGTTGATGATTACAGAGGAGGCAAGGAGAAGGCTCTCGGAGCACTTGTCGGACAGGTTATGAAAGCTATGAAGGGTAAAGCAGATCCTGGATCTGTCAACAAGATGCTTAGGGAGATGCTATAAATATGGAAGAAAACAGAAGAGTTAGAAAGAGGGACAGATACAAACGTCTCATAACAGTGGGTGAGGCCTGTGTACTCATCGCTGTGGAGCTGGTGCTGTTTGGACTCATGTGGTACCGGGACTATGAGGTAACGCTTACGCTTCCGTTCTGGAGAAGAGGAAACTGGGCAGTTATCGGAATGTATGGAATAATCATCATACTTTTCACCAAGCTTTATGGTGGTTACAGAGTCGGATTCTTCAGACTGCTTGATATAGTTTACTCACAGCTGCTGGCTCTCGTGTGTGCCAATGTAGTTGGTTACCTGCAGCTCTGTATAATCTGTCGTGACTATGTAAATCCGGTACCATTGTTAAAGGTAACCGGGCTTGAAACGATAGTGATATTGATTTGGATATTTGCGTGTAGATTTTTGTATGCGAAGATGTATCCGCCAAGGCATCTGCTGCTGGTATATGGATATAAGACTCCGATAGAGTTCATAGACAAGATCAATGCCCGTAAGGACAAGTATGTAATAGAAGACAGAATACATGTCAGCGAGGGCGAGCAGGCGATCAAGGAGAAGATACTCCAGTACGATGGAGTAATCATTTGCGAGACAAAGGCTTATATAAGAAATGAGCTTGTGAAGTATTGTTTTGAACACTCCATCAGATCGTATGTTGTGCCAAAGCTTTCCGACATAATCATATTAGGAGCTGAGCCTATTCATTTGTTCGATACGCCTATCCTCTTATCACGAAATCAGGGACTTACCGGTGACGATATGATCATTAAGAGGATCATGGATGTTATATGTGGATTTATACTGCTTGTCATAGCTTCACCATTTATGCTCATATCAGCACTTGCGATATGGCTGTATGACAGAGGACCGATATTCTACAAGCAGGACAGATTGACACTGAATGGCAAGGTGTTCAAGATCATCAAGTTCAGAAGTATGAAGATGGACTCCGAGGCAGGTGGAGCACAGCTTGCAAAGAAGGATGATGACAGAATAACCCCTGTGGGAAAATGGCTCAGAAAGCTGCATCTTGATGAACTGCCACAGCTTTTCAACGTACTCAAGGGTGATATGTCACTTGTCGGACCGAGACCTGAGAGACCGGAGATCGCCGAGCTTTATAAAAAGACATTCCCTGAGTTTGACTACAGACTCAAGATGAAGGCCGGACTTACGGGATATGCACAGGTTTACGGCAAATACAACACAACCCCTAGAGATAAGGTTAAGCTGGATCTTACCTATTATGAGCAGTATTCAATATGGCTTGATCTCAAGCTGATGCTCCTGACGGTAAAGATCATGTTCCAGAAGGAGACATCAGAGGGAATCGCATCAAATATGACCACGGCACTCAGGGATGGCGAGAAGGTACAGATACCTTCACCTGTAAATGTGAAGCCGGAAGGGCTTGATGAGTCTGAGGATGCATTCTATGACCTCGGAAAGACTGTGCAGAAAACAGATAAATAATAAGCGATATATATCGATGTAGGTGTGTGTGATGACTGGAGAAAAAGTATCGGTGATAATTCCGGCGTATAACAGCAGCAGAACCATTTATTCTGCGGTGGATTCAGTTATGAAGCAGGGGATTCCTGTGGAGGTCATAATAGTTGATGACTGTTCGACGGATGATCTGACAGGAGCACTTGATGGATACGCGGAAGATGACCGTGTGAATATCATCAGAAATGAAAAAAATATGGGAGTTGCAGCTTCGCGTAACCGCGGGGTTGCGGCTGCAACTTGCAGATACGTTGCATTTATAGATTCGGATGATCAGTGGCAGCCTGATAAACTGGCTAAACAGTTGAAGCTTATGGAGCAGACAGGTGCGGTTCTGTGTTCTACGGCCAGGGAGCTTGTGAACGAAGACGGATCCAGAACGGGAAAAGTGATCGGAGTTCCTGAAAAGGTAACCTATAAGATGCTACTCAGAGGAAATGTGATCAATTGTTCATCGGTTGTGATGGACAGACAGGTTGCACTCAGATATCCGATGGGCAACGACGATATCCATGAGGATTATATTTGCTGGTTGCAGATACTGAAGGAATACGGAAGCTCGGTTGCGATAAATGAGCCGTTGCTATTATACAGGCAGATGAGAAACAGTAAGTCTGGTTCAAAACTGTCGTCTGCAAAAAAGACATTTGCCGTATACAGAAAAGTTGGATATGGAGTTATAAGAAGCTGCTTTTACTTCATGTGTTATGCGGTAAATGGTGTTGTAAAATATCTGTTCTGATAGGAATAAATTATATGGCGGAGAAAAGAAATGACGGATGACAATAAGAAGAGAGGCCCGGGAAGGCCGACGGAAAAGAGAAAAGATACGATCCTGAGACTTAGGATAGATACAGATACTCATCGGAAGCTCAGTGAATGTGCGGCGGTGCGACAGGTATCTATGTCAGAGCTTGTCAGGGAAGCGATAGATGAGATATTCCGAAGAGAAAAAGAAAAACAGCAGAAGAATGAGGCAGAATAAAAATAACAGGTCGATGGCATATACCATCGACCTGTTATTTTGTTATATATTCATGGATTAAAGTGTGTAGCCGTTCTTTTTGAGGAGCTCTCTGGCTGAGTCTATAGAATCATTTCCTGTAGCATTCTTTATAGGAGCAAATTCCTTCTCTCTGTCGACCTCAAATGGAAGACATGTTCCCATATAAGCGATCATATCGAGAGCCAGTGTCTCAAATTTGTAGCCGTTTGGCTCTGATGGCTTGACGATCTCTCCATCCTCACCGACATAAGGGATAGCCTTCTTGACGATGTGGAGAGGCATACTTTCATTCATGATCTTCATCAGTCTGTCAACCGGGAAGATATAGTTTAATGTAACTCCATAGTTGTAAGCGTAATCGCCGTTGGCATCGCGCTCATCACGCATGGCATCTGTGAGTTCATAATACTCGACGATATATGGCTTTCCGTGGTTAGTACACAGGACGCCAACCTTCTCGTCAGGGTATGCTTTTTTGACAACCTTTCCGCCGGAGAGGAAGCCCTCTGTGAGAACTGCTCCGAGGAATACTGGGTCTGCAATTCTCTGAAGTACATTGTCAACTGAGAATACATTTATATACTTGATTCCGTATTTCGTGAGCTTGTCGAGGTGGCCGGCCTTGCAGAGGGATGAGAACCATCCACCGTTGCCGTTAGGAGACATGGCAACCTTTCCCTTCTCCTCGAGATATATCTTGCCGTTGAAGTCCACTGAAGGAACCATTTCCTGTTTAAAGAAATGAACATATTCAGGATTGTAACCGAAGTAGTCATGCTCTTTGAAGAATGATGTTGTGTCATCGTGGTTCTTCTCATTGGTCATGATGAAGAAATGGATCCAGGTATCTGCCATCTTCACAATATCGAGGGTGTGCTCGATGAGAAGCTGGAATATAAACATATCTTTGGTGACACCGACGTTGAAGGTTCCCTTAGGACCGGAGAATCCAAGACGGGTGCCCTGACCACCTGCCAGGAGGACCAGTGCCAGATCGCCAGCTTTGATGGCTTCAAGGCCTGCGTTCTTGTATATATCATATTTTTCTGCAATGCTGTCCATCTGGAGAGCTGCAACGGGAGCGATATCAGAATCACTTCCTGATGAATTGTGTCCGATCATATCGATAAGTGAGAAATCAATTTCACTGATCTGGTTCAGGAGTGCTGCCTGTTCAGCCTCGCTGAGAGTATCATAATACTTTAATAAGTGTAGCTGTCCTTTTTCTTCGAGAAGCTTGTAAGCGTTTTCGTAATTCATAAAAATCTCCTTAATAAATGTGTAGTTTGTATTTATTTTCTCTATCCGTGTATAATCCCTAAATTAATGATATTTCTTCTTGATCTCAATAGTGTCTGTGAATACCTTCCAAATGTCCTTGATCTTGATCCTTCTTCCATCTGATGCATCGTCCCTGCTGTAATTCAGGACGATAGGAGCTTCGGATATCGAATATCCCTGTCTGTGTGCAGCCACAAGGATTTCAATATCAAAAGCATAGCCCGATATGGAAAGGTTCTCGGCAATCGGCTTTATGACTTCTGCTTTGAAAAGCTTTATACCGGTCTGGGTGTCATGGATACCAAGATGAAACAGCATTTTGAGCATAATATAATAGCTGTAGCTCATGACTCTTCTAATAGGAGGATAATCAAGCTTGGATTCAGGGTGAAGCTTTGATCCTATGACTATGTCAGAACCGGTGTCCCTCATCTGCTTCATAAATGGCTTGAGAAGAGATGGACTCAGTTCAAGGTCTGAATCAAGGAATGCTATATATTTGCCGGAAGCTTTGGCAATTCCGGTTGTGATAGCATGTCCCTTTCCCTGATTGACATCATATCCTGTATCTACAATATGAGAATCCATTTCGGCTGCCTCGGCAATAAGTTTGCCTGTGGAGTCCTTGCTGCCGTCATTCACAGCGATTATCTCATAACGATGAAGAAAACGGCTGAGTATTCGGCTAGTCTCAAGAAGATTATCTTTGATGTGCTGTTCTTCATTGTAGGCGGGCATAACCACCGACAAAGTAATATTGTTATTATCCATTTCCTGCTCCTTAAAAAATAAGCATTGATATTTAGACATTATTAATACGAGTATACTTTTTTATACATCATGTGTCAAATAAAATAGTGTTAATATGAAGGTGTTTATACTAATTAAGATATAATACATGTTGTAAAAGGAAAAAATATAATGTATTATAAATCGAGGTAACGACATTTTTAGATATTTGAAAAAGGAGTTCCAATGGATAATAAGAAGAAAAATGGAATGAGATCCAGGTACGATGAGGACATGGATTGGCTGGATGACGATGATGATTATCTTGATGATGGTGGATTGATAGGATCATTGTTGTTCGGGGATAAAAAGAAGAAAGAAAAAAGGCGTGATCCTGAGCCGGAGAGAAAGGCTGATAAGAGACCGGAAAAGAAGCCGGAGAAGAAGACTCAGAAGAATATTTCCAGACCTGTGAAGCCGGAAGAGAATTATGACGAGTATTATCACGAGGACAGCAGGGCAAGAAGAGTGAAGAGTGAGGCCCGGGCAAAGCAGAGACAGACCGGACAGCCTGTAGCAGACAGAGCTGTGGACAGAGGTCCGGTGAAGAGGACACAGGGCACTGTACCGAGGACACAGAGCAATCAGAGTACCGTGCAGAGACCTTCAAAAGCTGCCCAGAGACCACGCAGGAGTATACAGAGCACAGGAAGCTCATCTGTGGACAATCTGCTCAGAGAAGTTGACAATATTGAGACAGATGTGCAGACAAGACATGAGGAGCTTAGACGTGAGGCGTGGGAACGCACCCAGAGAAATGTTGCAAAGGCAAAGGCTGAGGTTGAGAGGCTGGAGCTCGAGAGAGAGCCCGCGAAGAGGCAAGAAAGCTTAAGGTTCAGCAGGAGCTTGAGCGCCGCCAGCAGATGAAAGAAGCTGAGAAAAAGGAAGAGCCTGTTGAGGAAGATAACAAGATCACTGAGCCGCAGGAGAGTGATGCGGAAGTTGTAGAAACTGCCACACAGCCAGTAGAAGAGCATGAACAGAAGACTGAGCCGGCAGATATTCTGGAGAAGAATACGGAGCCTGTCCTTGACGATGAGGTCGAGGAAGCTGCAGAGGCAGAGCCTGTGGAAGAGGCTTCGACAGTATCATCCCGAAGAACAGATGACATGCTGGACATGGATGAGCTTGAGCGTATGGAGAAGGATATTGATGAGGATAAGCTCAGTTATTCGGAATCAGATACGGCTGATCTGGGACTTGGAGACATAGGCAAAGCATTGGGCTTCGATGAAGTGGAGCTTGAGGATGATGAGGAAGAGCCTGAGGAGGACGAGGAGTCAGACAGCGAAAAGTTCTTCAGGGAGAACCTTCTCGATGAGGCTGATCCAAAGGTTGTCAATCCGGAGAGAAAGAAGCTTAACATCAGTACAAGAGTGTGGGCGATAGCGTTCTTTGTCCTGCTTGCACTGTTTATACTCATATGTATAATATATGTCAAGAATTATGCCAGAATGAAGTACAATGAGATGGATATCAATGAGATAAGTGCAGATCAGATACTTGTCAATGACGGTGTCAAGGATGCGACCAAGGGATATCGTGCCATTGCACTCTACGGAGTGGATTCCAGAGATTCGAATATGAATTCAGGAACTAACAGTGACAGTATAATGATAGTGAGCATCAATGAGAGCACCAAGGAGATCAAGCTTGTATCTGTATACAGAGATACTCTGATGGAGATAGCAAGCGGTTCCATGGATACCACACAGAAGGTGAATTACGCATACCAGCTCGGCGGTGCGGTTACAGCCATCAACACACTGAATACCAATCTCGACCTGAATATCACAGATTATGTGGCAGTTGATTTCAGTGCAATGGCAAGTATAATCGATGCTGTTGGAGGCGTTGATGTCAAGGTCATTGATGAAGAGGTGAACAACTTCAATAAGAACCTTGCAGAGCAGATAAGCCTGTCAGGCAAATATTCATCAGGAATAACTGAGGCAGGAGAGTATACTCTTGATGGACAGCAGGCAGTTGCATATTCAAGAATACGATCCACTGGCCAGGGAGATATAACAAGAACCGAGAGACAGAGAATAGTCCTCATGAAGGTTATAGACAAGCTGCTTAGCGCAGACACAGGTTCACTTGATTCATTTGTTGATGTTTCATTTAAATGTATATCAACAAGTCTTAACAAGGACGATATACATGCTCTTGTCAAGAATGTGGCTGGATATAAGGTTGTAGATACCGCAGGATTCCCATTTGCATATGAGGCAAAGGAACTCTCGGACAAGGGTAACTGCCTTGTGGCTGCTGATATGGCATCCAATGTGGAGGCATTACATGAATATCTGTATGGTGCTGACAAATACGTCATATCAGGCACAGTAAAGCAGATAAGCAGCAATATAGAGAGCATATCAGGTGTTAAGTCACAGAAGGTCAAGGTGACGACGGAGGCTCCGGGTGATGGAATATCAGATGGAAGCGACGAGGATGGAGATCTTAGGACGATAACAACTCCTCCAAAGGGAATGATCGTCGAGGAATAAAAAACTAAACATAATAATTAAGCAGGGAAGCTTCAGATATGGGGCTTCCTTTTTTTATGCATCGGAGACATTGAGATATGAGACATCCGATGCTTAAAGAAAGACTACAATATAAAGAATTGTATATACATTACAGAGCATTGTTTTTTAATCGAAAACTGTCAGATAATTTATTGAAAAAAGTTGTTTACAAACAGTGTAAATGGTAGTAATATATCAAAAACGATAAATGACTTGAGAAAAATACAAAAATAACAATATTTACTTGAGAAACAAAAGTTAAAATCAAAATATCGTTGTGAATGACAAAAACATGGAAAGGACGGAACAGGACATGATTGAGAATAAGAGAGCGGAGAATACCGGATTATACGACCCAAGCTTTGAGCACGATAACTGTGGTATCGGTGCCGTTGTCAATATCAAGGGTATAAAGACACATGACACAGTGAACAATGCACTCAAGATTGTTGAGAATCTTGAGCACAGAGCAGGAAAGGACGCAGAGGGCAAGACCGGAGACGGTGTAGGTATACTCCTTCAGATATCACATAAGTTCTTCACCAAGGCTTTAGCAGAGCTTGGATATGACCTTGGAAAGGAAGGCGATTATGGAATAGGAATGTTCTTCTTTCCACAGAAGGAGCTGGCGCGCAAGCAGGCTATGAAAATGTTTGAGGTCATAGTGGAGAAGGAAGGACTGGAGTTCATTTGCTGGAGAGAGGTTCCTACAACACCTGGAATCCTTGGCAAGAAGGCAATAGATGTCATGCCATGCATCATGCAGGCATTCATCAGAAGACCTGAGACAGTGAAGGCCGGTATGGACTTCGACAGAAAGCTCTACTTCGTCAGACGAATATTTGAGGAGAGCAATGATGATACGTATGTTCCATCACTTTCCAGCAAGACTATAGTATATAAAGGAATGTTCCTTGTCGGTGAACTCAGAAAGTTCTACAACGACCTTCAGGATCCAGACTATGAGTCAGCTATAGGACTTGTTCATTCAAGATTTTCAACGAATACAACACCATCATGGCTCAGAGCTCATCCATACAGATATCTGTGCCACAATGGTGAGATCAATACAATAAGAGGAAATGAGGACAAGATGATCGCCCGTGAGGAGACTATGGAGTCGACCATCATGCAGGATGAGATGTACAAGGTTATGCCTGTTCTTGATCCGGATGGATCGGATTCAGCAAGACTTGACAATTGTCTTGAGTTCCTCGTGCTCAACGGAATACCGCTTCCTATGGCTGTCATGATCACGATCCCTGAACCATGGGAGAACGACAGAGCCATGAGTCAGGAGAAGAAGGATTTCTATCAGTACTATGCAACCATGATGGAGCCTTGGGATGGTCCTGCTTCTATATTATTCACAGACGGTGAGCTCATGGGAGCAGTTCTTGATAGAAACGGACTGAGACCATCGAGATACTATATCACAGATGATGATTACCTTGTACTTTCATCAGAGGTCGGAGTTCTGGACGTAGATCCATCCAAGATCGTAAAGAAAGACCGACTCAGACCTGGCAAGATGCTTCTTGTCGACACAGTGAATGGACGTCTTATATCTGATGAGGAGATCAAGGAGAAATACGCGCTGGCAAAGCCTTACGGAGAGTGGGTAGACAGCAATCTTGTACATCTCGCTGATCTGAAGATTCCAAATATCAGAGTTCAGGAGTATACAGACGAGGAGAGAGCAAGACTTCAGAAGGCATTTGGATATACCTACGAGGATTTCAAGAATACCATATATCCTATGGCAGAGAAAGGTGCAGAGGCAATCAGTGCCATGGGGACTGATACACCACTTGCAGTTCTCTCGAACAGCCACAAGCCACTGTTCAACTTCTTCAAGCAGTTATTTGCACAGGTTACAAACCCACCTATCGATGCGATCAGAGAGGAAGTTGTTACATCCACATCGGTATATCTCGGAAAGGACGGAAACATCCTCGAGGAGAAGCCGGAGAACTGTCATGTGCTGAAGATCAACCATCCAATACTGACAAATACGGATCTTTTGAAGATCAAGAATATGAATGTACCGGGACTTAAGGTTGCGACACTTCCGATTCTTTATTATAAGAACACATCCATGGAGAAGGCTCTCGACAGACTGTTTATCGAGGCCGACAAGCTCTACAGGGACGGTGTAAATATCCTCATCCTCTCAGACAGAGGTGTGGATGAGAACCATGTTGCAATACCATCACTCCTTGCAGTATCAGCTATGCAGAAGCACCTGGTAAGAACCAAGAAGAGAACAGCGGTTGCGATCATCCTTGAGAGTGCTGATCCAAGAAATGTACACCACTTTGCAACACTTCTCGGATATGGTGCATGTGCAGTCAATCCATATCTGGCAATAGAGACGATCAAGCAGATGGTAGATTCGCATCTGCTGAACAAGGATTTCAATGCGGCTGTCGATGATTACAACAGTGCAATATGCCACGGAATAGTAAAGATCGCATCCAAGATGGGTGTATCAACGATCCAGTCATACATGGGATCACAGATATTTGAGTGTATCGGTCTTTCAAAGGACGTTGTGGACAGATACTTTACAAATACAGTAAGCCGTGTTGGCGGTTCTGGTATAAAGGAGCTTGAGAAGACAGTTGATGATCTTCACTCATCAGCATTTGATCCGCTTGGACTTAACACAAACCTTGCCCTTACAAGCATCGGTGCACACAAGTTCAGAAGCGGCAAGGAGGAGCACCTGTACAATCCTGTTACTATACATCTTCTTCAGGAGTCTACAAGGCGCGGCGATTACAAGCTGTTCAAGCAGTACACAGCAGCGCTCCACGATGAGCAGAAGCCATTCCACCTGAGAGGTCTCATGGACTTCAAGTTCGCTGACAAGCCGGTTCCACTCGATGAGGTCGAGCCTGCAAGCGAGATTGTGAAGAGATTCAAGACTGGTGCCATGAGTTACGGAAGTATATCACAGGAGGCACATGAGTGTATGGCCATCGCCATGAACGAGCTGGGCGGTAAGTCCAATTCAGGAGAGGGCGGTGAGTCGATAGAGAGACTTACGATCGGCAAGGATGGCAAGAATAGATGCTCAGCCATCAAGCAGGTAGCATCAGGAAGATTTGGCGTTACATCGAGATACCTTGTGAGTGCCAAGGAGATACAGATCAAGATGGCACAGGGAGCAAAGCCTGGAGAGGGCGGACATCTCCCTGGCGGAAAGGTATATCCATGGATCGCAAAGACAAGACTTTCGACACCGGGAGTAAGCCTTATCTCTCCACCACCACATCACGATATATATTCGATAGAGGATCTTGCACAGCTCATCTACGACTGCAAGAATGCAAACCGTGATGCGAGAATATCAGTAAAGCTTGTGTCTGAGGCTGGTGTAGGTACAGTAGCGGCCGGTGTTGCAAAGGCCGGAGCACAGGTCATCCTGATCTCAGGTTATGACGGAGGAACAGGAGCAGCACCTAACAACTCCATCCATTACGCAGGACTCCCTTGGGAGCTTGGACTTGCAGAGACACATCAGACACTTATCATGAATGATCTCAGAAATAAGGTCATCCTTGAGGCAGACGGTAAGCTGATGACAGGCCGTGACGTTGCGATAGCTGCAATGCTCGGAGCTGAGGAATTTGGATTTGCAACAGCACCGCTTGTAACAATGGGTTGTGTCATGATGAGGGTATGTAACCTTGACACATGTCCTGTCGGAATAGCAACTCAGAACCCAGAACTCAGAAAGAGATTCAGAGGTAAGCCTGAGTACGTGAAGAACTTCATGCTGTTCATAGCAGAGGAGCTTCGAGAGTACATGAGCAAGCTCGGCGTCAGAACAGTCGATGAGCTGGTTGGACGTTCAGATCTCCTCATGAGCAGCGACAGAGCAGATGAGAGAAATGTCATCCTTGATAAGATAATTAACAATCCTTATATAGATATGCCACAGAACAAGGTAAAGTATCACGAGAAGAATGTCTATGACTTCCAGCTTGAGAAGACAGTAGATATGAGAATTCTCATGAAGAAGCTTGGACCTGCACTTGAGAAGGGACAGAAGAAGATCGTTGAGCTTGATGTGGTCAACACAGACAGATCTGTTGGAACGATATTCGGTTCAGAGATCACAAAGAAGTACGGCGAGTCACTTGATGAGGACACATACATCGTCAAATGCAACGGCGCCGGCGGACAGAGCTTTGGAGCATTTATTCCAAAGGGACTTACACTTGAGCTGGTGGGCGACAGCAACGATTACTTCGGCAAGGGTCTGTCAGGTGGTAAGCTGATAGTTTATCCGCCTCGTTCAGTTAAGTACAAGCATGAGGATAACATCATCATAGGAAACGTTGCACTGTACGGTGCCACAAGTGGTAAGGCATTCATCAACGGTGTTGCCGGCGAGAGATTTGCAGTTCGTAACTCTGGTGCCACGGCGGTCGTTGAGGGTGTTGGCGATCACGGATGTGAGTACATGACAGGTGGTAAAGTAGTAGTTCTTGGAACAACAGGCAAGAACTTTGCAGCCGGAATGAGCGGTGGTATCGCATATGTACTTGATATGGGCAACGATCTGTACAAGAGACTTAACAAAGAGATGATATCCATAGAGGCTGTGACAGACAAGTACGAGGTGAGCGAGCTGAAGCAGCTCATCATGGATCATGTAAATTATACAAATTCAGAGATAGGCAAGAGGATTCTTGAGGACTTTGAGGGATATCTTCCAAAGTTCAAGAAGATCATACCAAAGGATTACAAGAAGATGATGAATATGATAGTTGCATTTGAGGAGAAGGGCCTGAGCCGCGAGAAGGCAGCTATCGAAGCATTCTACAAGGTTAAGAACGGAGGTAAGTAGGAATGGGAAAACCAACTGGATTTTTAGAATATGAGAGAAAGACAAGCGCAGAGCTTGCTCCTAAGGACAGAATCAAGAATTTCAATGAATTCCACACTCCGCTTAGCCGTGATGAGCAGAGAAAGCAGGCTGCAAGATGTATGGACTGTGGCGTTCCATTCTGCCAGGCAGGTATGAACATATGCGGAATGACATCGGGCTGTCCGCTGAACAACCTGATCCCAGAGTGGAATGATATGCTCTATAACGACAATCTTGAGCAGGCATTTGCAAGACTCAGCAAGACCAACTGTTTCCCTGAGTTTACAAGCCGTGTGTGCCCGGCTCTCTGTGAGAAGGCATGTACCTGTAACTTAAACGGTGATCCAGTGTCGGTCCGTGAGAACGAGAGAGCCATCATAGAGTATGCATTTGCAAATGACCTTGTAAATGATAAACAGCCAAAGGTTCACTCAGGCAAGAAGGTGGCAGTCATAGGTTCAGGTCCTTCGGGACTGGCCGTGGCAGACCAGCTGATCGGCAGAGGCCACGACGTGACTGTGTATGAGAGAAGTGACAGACCGGGCGGACTTCTCATGTATGGTATCCCAAACATGAAGCTTGAGAAGCAGATCATAGACAGAAGAATAGATGTCATGAAGAAGAGAGGAATAAAGTTCGTACTGAACACAGAGGTTGCAACCGGAAAGGCATCTGCGAAGGCTGTGTGTCCGAAGGATGATCAGATGACAGGTTATCTTAAGAACAAGAACCTCAAGTATGTGAAGGCTGAGGATCTGCTCAAGGAATACGACGCAGTTGTGCTTGCCTGTGGTGCAACCAATCCAAGAGATATAAAAGCACCTGGAAGGGATGCAAAGGGAATCTACTTCGCTGTTGATTTCCTCAAGACTACGACAATGAGCCTTGTAAATTCGGGCTTTGCTGACAAGCAGTTCGTGAACTGTAAAGGCAAGAATGTTCTCGTCATCGGTGGTGGTGATACAGGAAATGACTGTGTGGGAACAGCAGTCCGTGAGGGCGCTGTCAGCGTTACACAGCTTGAGATGATGCCAAAGGCACCTGATACAAGAACACCAGACAATCCATGGCCAGAATGGCCGAAGATCTGCAAGACAGACTACGGTCAGCAGGAGGCAATAGCAGTATACGGACATGATCCTAGAATATATGAGACTACAGTCAAGGAATTCATCAAGGACAAGGACGGAAATGTCAAGGCAGCCAAGTGTGTGAAGCTCGATTGGAAGAAGAATCCTGAGACAGGAAGAATGACTATGACAGAGATAGAGGGAAGCGAGTATATCGTTGACTGTGATGTGGTACTCATCGCAGCCGGATTCCTCGGATGTCAGACATATGTGGCAGAGAGCTTTGGTGTGGAACTCAACGAGAGAACAAATGTCAAGACTCCATGTCCAAACTCATATACAACAAATGTTTCAAAGGTATTCGTAGCCGGAGACATGCACAGAGGCCAGTCACTGGTCGTATGGGCCATCCGCGAAGGCCGCGAGGCCGCCATGGCAGTAGAAGAGCTGCTGCTCGGATACACTAATTTGCAGTAGGATATACAAAATAAAAAAAATATCTCTAACACCACAGATATTGAGGTGTTAGGGATATTTTATTCTTTAAAGCAGGTGGTTTACCGGCAGGTACATAGGAAGTCCATCCTTGTACTGAAGGGAAACCTCGCCGATTATAAGAGGTCTGAGATATGCTTCCATCTCAGGTGTGACGTCATTCTTCTCAGGTGTGATCCACTCAAGCGGAATTGTCTTAGCCTGGTTGGCGATGAGAGATACATTCTCAGGTTCAATGATCCACTGGTATGGATCGTTAGAAACTCGCTTGATCGTGGACATAACAGCAGTCATTCCCTCGGCGGCGTATTTTACAGCAGCCTGGCCAAGTGCAAATGACTCGTTGATATCTGTCCTTGAGGAAATATGCGCTGCACATCTCTGGAGGACATTGAGCTCGATGGAACGAACCTTTATATCCATTCTGTCCTTAACAAGACTCTCGAGAGCCTTGCCGGTTCCGCTGAGCTGGGCATGTCCGAACTTGTCTGCCACAGCAGAAGTTGCGCTGATGTAGTTGCCATCCTTATCATGTATACCCTCAGATACGGCCACGATGACACATCTTGAAGTCTTTAATACATTTTTGATGTCCTCTATAAACTGATCCTCATCGAAGTCTACCTCAGGAAGATATATGAGATGAGGAGCAGGACTGTAGTCATTTCTTGCCAGACAGGATGCAGCGGTGAGCCAGCCTGCATCACGGCCCATGATCTCCACGATGACAACACTTGGTATCTGGTAGATGTAAGTGTCGTGGGCAATCTCCAGCATGGTGGATGCAACATACTTGGCTGCAGAGCCAAATCCCGGAGTGTGGTCGGTATGGCACAGGTCATTGTCAATGGTCTTAGGGATGCCGACGATCTTCACATCCGATCCGATCTTATTTGCATATTTGCTGAGTTTATCCACTGTATCCATAGAGTCGTTGCCGCCGATATAGAAGAATGCGGCAACCTGATATTCCTCAAATCTGTCAAATATTATCTCATAAGGTTTTGAGTCAACCTCAAAATCAGGAAGCTTGTATCTGCATGAGCCAAGGTACATTGCAGGGGAGAGCTCCAGAGTATTTACCAGAGGAAATTTTGAGAGAGCCATGAGGGACAGATCTATGAAATTATTGTCCAGCACTCCCTGGATCCCGTGAATTGCACCGTAAACTCTGGTGAATTTGTTGCTTTTCTTAACTCCGTCTATGACACCTGCCAGCGAAGCATTTATCGCTACGGTAGGACCTCCTGACTGAGCTACTATACAGTTATCTTTCATTTTGTAAATCTCCTTTGAAAGGTTTTATTTTATTCTGGACTGCGCAGGAGTATGGTTATCTTTTTGCGGCCATAAACCATAAGTGCGTCCTTGATTATATCTTTGTTGGCATCGGTTGTGTGTATCTCAACAGTGTCCAGAAGCTTTTCAACATATGAGCACCAGAGGTCATAGATGATCTTCTGGTTCTTCTCACTGACAGGCGGAAGTGCAGCCTTTGCCTTTTCCAGATCGCAGTCAGCATCTGTCATGTAAATGAATGAATCAGGTGTGAGTGCTTCCTCACCGTATGCTGCGACAAATATCTCTTCTGTCCTGACAAATCCACAGTCATACATCTCAACTATGAGATCGTGGATACATTCATCGATATTATCGAAATAGTGGTAGTAACGGAGCAGATGAGCCTGATTCTCGTCCTCGATGTCATCACGGTTTATCCAGTACCCCTTGCTCTGGCTCTGTTCCTCCCTGATAGCCTCTTCCTGCATGAGATCGAGATCTCTCAGTGCCTCCTCGCGCTTATCGGCAAGCTTTCTTCTGACATACACCACAGTCATGACTATGAGTGCAAGCAGAAATACTCCGAGCAATACGCCGAATAACATTTGTAAGCTGGTTTTATCCATTTGGTGAACACCTGCCTTTCATGTTTGGAAATAATTATAAATTCCCATAAGTATCTATATTCTAACACAGGTAAGATTGGTATTTCAAGAAGGCATATAATGTCAATTATAGTGGTTAAAGTTCACGTGAAAAATTCTTGCAAGAGATGTAAAGGTAAGGTATAATGTGCTCATAGCTGAGATGTATTAAGTCTCTTGTGATTTTGAACCTACATTTGAATAAACGGGATTCCTATATCATTGTTATTGAAGTCAAGCCTCGTTATATAAGTTCTAGTGGAAGGCAGATATACAATTGCGGTTGCCCACCTAGCGCTGCTAGGACTCAAAAGCAAGGGCGCATTTCAGTTTATTACACAAGATGAAGAAGCAGCATGTATATGCTGCTTTTTCTCTGTATGTGGATATATTTGCGGAGAAATGGAGACAGGGGAATGCGAATAGATCAGAGGAAGAAATGGTATCAGAAGATCAAATACAATAAGAATTTTAAGATAGTGAGTTTCATAACTATAATTCTGGTATGTGTTGTCGGATATATGATGATAACAGGTAAAAACAGAGTAGGCGAAGAGACTGATGATAACAACGATGGCAATTCAGTGGAGACCATAGTTATAGAAGCTCCGGATGATCCGGTGGGAGATCTGAAGCAATATGTTGAAGCCGACACGGACAGTACAGAGATCGCGGAGTATGACTACACAATTCAGGGAGCAGGAACTGTGGCTTCAAAGAAGAAAGAGGATAAAGGCAGCAGCTCGTCCGGCACCGACAGAACCAGCGGGGGCAGCGGCTATGGCGGATCGTCAGTCGTTATATCCGGTATGGAGAACAGTGTCAGAGTCATCCTGACAAATGGCGGAGATTATTATCAGAGCTATGTGGAATTTACCTGCAGTACAGGATTTAACGTGACGAGCGATGGCAAGAAGAAAACCTACAAGGCGGATGAATTTGTATCACTTGGCAGCGACAACAAGGCCTCATCCATCATAGTTGAGCCTGAGAGTTCGGATGGAATGATAACAGTATCGAGTCTCAGCAAATCAAGCGGCACCCCGAGGTATCACGGAGCCCTTGAGATAACAAAGGATTCGTCGGGATACATGATCATCAATCAGGTAGATATAGAACAGTATCTGTATGGGGTAGTGTCAAGTGAGGTTTCATCGAGCTACAGCCCGGAGGCGCTCAAGGCTATGGCAATCTGCGCCAGAGGATTTACATATAGAAAGCTTGGAAGTAACTACAGGGGATACAATGCAGACCTTGATGACACAACATCGTGCCAGGTCTACAATAACTTTCCTGAGACGGGAAATTCCATAGATGCAGTCCAGTCCACATCCGGAATTGTACCTACATATAACGGAGAGATCATAAACGCTGTATATTTCTCAACATCGTGCGGAACGACTACCACGAGTGACCAGGTGTGGGGCGGAAGCATGCCATATACCTGTACACGTATTCAGAATACGGCGTTGGACATCCCATATTTCAGCGATGAGGCGGCATTCAGGGATTTCATGGATGGCAAGACGGACACAGATGTGGTTGAGAGAAATCTTCCTATGTACAGGTGGACGGTTACATACACAGAAGATGAGATGAGAAATGCGGTTGAGACCGGCCTTTCAAGATGCTCGGATGTGTCTGCGACATCGGTTGGCAAGATCAAGTCAATAATGGTGACGGGAAGAGATGACAGTGGACTTGTGAAGGAAGTTACGATAACAGGCGACAAGGGAAGCGTGGTAGTCAGCGGCCAGAGCAATATCCGAGTTCTGTTCGCCACGGATGGCAAGGCTATAACAGAGCAGGATGGATCAGAGCTCACGGGCTGGACAGGCGTTCCAAGTAATTTCTACTATGTAAAGAAGGATAATGACACAGGACTCTACACACTTAAGGGCGGCGGATACGGACATGGAGTCGGAATGAGTCAGAATGGTGCAAATGAACTGGCAAAGCTGGGATATACTGCAGCGCAGATAATAAGCCATTATTACAACGGAGCAGTTCTCAGTTCGGTTGAAAAGTAACGGAGAGAATCACTAATTATGAAGTTAAAGAAGCGCATAGTGCTCATATACCATAAAGTCAGATTGTTTATGGCAGAGATGAATAAGGATCAGGTGGCGGCATTTGCGGCACAGTCTGCTTTTTTCCTGCTACTGTCACTGTTTCCACTGGCGATGACGCTGCTTACATTTGTCAAATATCTGCCATTCACAGAGACCCAGGTGTTGGAGATAATAAAGGAACTGTTCCCGGAGGAGATCAATTCCAATTTTGAATTCATGTTTGCAGAGATTTTCGACAGCAAGAGCTCACTGCTTGCCACCACAGCAACCATATTGCTCACAGTGTGGTCGGCGTCAAAGGGAACAATGGCTATAGGCCGCGGACTCACTTTCATGGCAGGCAAGGAGGACAGCGTCAATTATTTCCTCAGAAGAGCGATACACACTCTGTATACATTGATATTCTGTGTGATGCTGGTGGCGGTTATGGTCATATATATCCTCGGCGATGTAGTTGTGTCAAAAATGCTGGTGCGGCTGGATTCGGTGGAGAGATTCCAACTGGTGGATACCGTTGCGAATATCCTGTCGATCGTCAAGATAGCATTTGCCCCTACGGTTTTGTTTGGGGTTATGATCGTGGCATACTGGGCATTGCCGGTTGAGCGGGTGAGGATCAAGACCGCTGTGCCGGGAGCTGCATTTACGACCATACTCTGGATGCTTTTGTCATTTGGCGTATCAAGCTATATCAATATAGTGGGAATCAACACATATATGTATGGAAGCCTTGCAAGTGTGATATTGCTTGCGCTGTGGCTTTACATGTGTATGTACGTCATGCTGATAGGCGCGGAGATCAACAAATTCATGGATAATGGAATCCGGGGAATAAGAAGGCGTGCGCACAAGGCCGGGCGTAAGAAGAGACGACTTGAGAGGAAGAAAAAGCGTGCGGAGAAGAGGCGGATGCGAAAAAATCGACATTTAAAGATGGACGAAGAAGTTGATGTAGAAGTAGATAAATGAAATAAAAGTAGAGTGTATTCAAGTTAAAGAATACTGCGATTGAGACGCATAGTGGCTCATATAAAAATACAAGTAGTAAGCGGGTAAAGAAAACAATTTCTATAAATGTAAGATATTACAGTGCATATTATAAAATAAAAGCCTCCTATTCTGGTGGAGTGGCAATTGATATTTTGGTAACTAAGGGGGCAGTCACAGCAAGTCTAGCAACAGGGTATACATTGTCTAAGCTTCTTTCAGATATAATAAGTAACTATGGAAGTACTGATATTAGGTCTCCTGGTATTGAAAACTGGGGATATAGATTTAAATATGTAACAAATAGCAGTAAAGATGGATTTGATATTTATTTACTTACGTATAATAGTAAAGGAAGACTTGCAGATACAAAGAAAATAAAGAGTGAAAGATATAAAGCGATTTTGATATAAAAAGGAGAAAACATATGAGAGAAAAAAAAGCTATACTTCTGTTAGTACTTAGTGCATGTTTGTTTGCAATCGATTTTATCTTAAAAGGAGATTTGGGTAAGGTGATGTTTTATATAATCTTATTGATAGGCTGGATATTACTTTTGGCATCAATTGCTTTACAAATAAAGAAAAAGAAACGGGAAGATGATTAAATAGGAGTATGGTACTCGTAAGGTTTATTTTCACAATCAAGTTATATAATATTTCTGAAAATTGAATTGTTGTTGATCATGACAGTATGACAAAAAAGATGTTGACTAACACCCACATGTAGGTATATTATCTCTACAGGCAGTGACGATGCAAAAGATACGTATGTCGCCATCAGAGAGACTAGGTCAGCGGCTGAAAGCCCGGTCAGGTAAGTGTGCGTATTTAATTTCACATCAGAGCCACCACGGCTGAAGGATTGAAGATATCTGTTTTATCAGATGACAGATGTTGGTCTGTGTAGGGTGTGGCGTGTGACGTGCGACAAACGTCTAATGAGAGTCAGACATGGACAAGATACATAGAGTGTCTGGAATCAGGGTGGTAACGCGGATATAATTCGTCCCTAGTATGTATAACATGCTAGGGACTTTTGCGTTTACAGGGTGACAAGCGGCTGCGATGCGCGAGCTTG
>OHRF01000404.1_pt1 | contig 22450 bp, 17 predicted proteins | sample 1578291 | NCBI WGS metagenome assembly OHRF01 (sample SAMEA3879576, study PRJEB24766) | human gut metagenome | biome: human-associated habitat; feature: feces | place: USA | collected 1985/1987 | reverse complement strand
AGAGTTCCTGTACCTACAGGTTCTACAACAATCCTTACAGCAGTTGTTAAGGGTACAGATGTAACAGTTGATGGAATCAACGCAGCTATGAAGGCAGCTTCTAACGAATCATTCGGTTACAACACAGATGAAATCGTTTCTTCAGATATCGTTGGTATGAGATATGGTTCATTATTCGATGCTACACAGACAATGGTTAGCAAAGTATCTGACGACCTTTACGAAGTACAGGTTGTTTCTTGGTATGATAACGAAAATTCATACACAAGCCAGATGGTAAGAACAATTAAGTATTTCTCAGAATTAGCTTAATTTCGGTTATTAAAGACCTATTGAAGGGGTCCGGTCATTTGGACCGGATTCCTTCTTTTTATATTACGGCGGCGTAGGATATTTATAGTGCTTTGCCGTCATGAATAAATAAAATATAATTCAGGAGGAATTAATATTATGCTTAACAAGAAATCTATTGATGATATTAACGTAAAGGGACTCAGGGTTCTTGTAAGATGTGACTTTAACGTACCTTTAAAAGACGGACAGATTACAGATGAAAATCGTCTGGTAGCAGCACTTCCAACAATCAAGAAACTGATTGCTGATGGTGGAAAAGTAATCCTTTGCTCACATCTTGGTAAAGTTAAGAACGGACCTAACGAAGATGAATCATTAGCACCTGTAGCAAAGAGACTTTCAGAAAAACTTGGTAAAGAAGTAGTTTTTGCTGCTGATGATGAAGTAGTAGGACCTAATGCTAAAGCAGCAGTAGCTGCCATGAAGGACGGAGACGTTGTTCTTCTCCAGAATACAAGATTCAGAAAAGAAGAAACAAAGAACGAAGATAATTTCTCAAAAGAACTTGCTTCTCTTTGCGATGTATATGTAAATGATGCTTTCGGTGCATGCCACAGAGCACATTGCTCAACAGCAGGCATTACAAAGTTTGTTAAGACAAACGTTGTAGGTTACCTTATGCAGAAAGAAATCGAATTCCTTGGTAATGCAGTAAATAACCCTGTAAGACCATTCGTTGCAATTCTTGGTGGAGCTAAGGTTGCTGATAAGCTTAATGTTATCTCTAACCTTCTTGAGAAGTGTGATACACTTATCATCGGTGGTGGTATGGCTTACACATTCCTTAAGGCTAAGGGATATGAGATCGGTAAGTCACTTGTAGACGATTCTAAGATCGATTACTGCAAGGAGATGATGGCAAAGGCAGAGAGCCTTGGCAAGAAGCTTCTTCTTCCAGTTGATACAGTTATGATCGAGGATTTCCCTAACCCTATCGACGATCCAAGCATCAAGACAGAGGTATTTGACGCTGACAAGATGCCTGCAGACAAGGAAGGCTGCGATATCGGACCTAAGACTATCGAGCTTTACTCAGACGCAGTTAAGACAGCTAAGACAGTTGTTTGGAATGGACCTATGGGTGTATTCGAGAACCCTGTACTTGCAGCCGGTACAAAGGCAGTTGCAGCAGCACTTGCTGATACAGATGCTACAACAATCATCGGTGGTGGAGATTCAGCAGCAGCAGTTAACCAGCTTGGTTACGGTTCAAAGATGAGCCACATCTCAACAGGTGGTGGAGCTTCACTTGAGTTCCTTGAGGGTAAGGAGCTTCCGGGCGTAGCAGCAGCTAACGACAAGTAATTTGTATATCGCTGAGATATAAAGATTATACTGGTGGGTGCCGGTTCAGGCCGGTACTCATCAAAAAATACAAATATAAGAGGTAGATTACAATGGCAAGAAAGAAGATTATTGCAGGTAACTGGAAGATGAACAAGACTCCTAGCGAGGCTGTTGAGCTTGTTAACCTGTTAAAGGACTTAGTAAAGAATGATGACGTAGATGTAGTATACTGTGTACCAGCTATCGATATCGTACCAGTTGTTGAGGCAACAAAGGGAACAAACGTAGCTGTAGGTGCAGAGAACATGTACTTCGAGGAGAGCGGAGCTTACACAGGCGAGATCTCAGCAGCAATGCTTGTTGATGCTGGTGTTAAGTACGTTATCATCGGACATTCAGAGCGTCGTGATTACTTTAAGGAGGATGATGTTCTTCTCAACAAGAAGGTTAAGAAGGCATTTGAGGCTGGTATCACCCCTATTCTTTGCTGTGGTGAGTCACTTGAGCAGAGAGAGCTCGGTGTTACTATGGACTGGATCCGTCTTCAGATCAAGTCAGATCTCGCTGGCGTAACAGCAGATCAGGTTAAGTCAATGGTTATCGCTTACGAGCCAATCTGGGCTATCGGAACAGGTAAGACAGCTACATCAGATCAGGCACAGGAAGTATGTAAGGGAATCCGTGATCTCATCGCTGAGATCTACGATACAGATACAGCTGAGGCGGTAAGAATTCAGTACGGCGGTTCTATGAACGCTGGCAACGCTGCTGAGCTCCTTGCAAAGCCAGACATCGACGGTGGTCTTATCGGCGGTGCTTCACTCAAGGCTGATTTCGGTCAGGTTGTAAATGCCGGAAAGTAATTTTAAACAGGCCAAAATATATTAGTTTTAGATTAAATCTGATATAGAATATTGAAAGGGATTATCAAGTGCTTTATCACAAGGTAATCCCTTTTGTTTACGCTTAGAAAAACAAGGAGGTATATTTCAGGAACTAAGTATTGTTTTTATGAAATGGGGTTTGCCTTAAATTTATATTTCTATAGTTCGCAGGTGTTAGACCAGTATGTAATCTGAACTGTTCGGTAAAATAACTCTGACTTGGAAATGCGAGAGTCTGTGCTATCTGGGCAGGGCTATAATCAGAGTATATGAGCATGTTCCTTGCAGTATCAAGTTTTAGCATTTTTATATAATGTCCGATATTATCTCCGGTCTCTTTTTTGAACAGCCTTGACAGGTATGACGGGGTGAGATTGACACGTTTTGCCAGAAGTTCAACAGTGATCCTAGTATGCAGATGATCGTATATGTAGTCTATGCACTCTGCGACCGGTTTGGAGCATATGGAATTTTTCTTAAGGTTTCGCATTTTTTTTGCATAGTCGATGCACATGAACGCATGTAATTCAGATATATCCTCCACAGACTTCATTGTATCTGACTTTTTTATATAAAAATCACTGAGATTGTAAGCAGTTGCCACATCGAGACCACCTTCAATACAGTATCTTGCAACAAGGGCTGTTGTTATGACAAAATGATATCTTATGTTGTTGACCGGCTTTTCAGATAGTAAGCCGAGTCCTTTTTTATCCTTAAGTGGTGAGGCTTTACACAATTCTTTAACCTGTTCTATATCTCCATTTTGTATTATTGAGTAAAATTCAAGTTCAGGGTTATAGGGCGCTCTATTGGTTGAATCTTCGCGTCTTATAAATTCCTGGTAGAATATTTCCTTTGAGTATTTCATATGTGTATAAATCCTTTCCAGTAAATTGTGTCAGGGTAAAAATTTATATGTTATCAAAAGTTTATAAAAGTCTTACTTTACAACTCCTCTATAATATATCATGTAAACTATATAAAAAGCAATAAAACGATATATGGCAAATGTATAAGATGTTATTATCAAAATACTTTATAAAGATGCGACGTCGTAAATATTATTATTTTATTTTTGGAGAGGAGTATTTTATGAGAAGGTTAAAACAGCTTGTGGCTATGATACTTGTAGTTTGTATGTTGATCACTCTGTGTCCATCAGACGTTAGCGCTAGAACATCAAAAGCTGCGGTAAAGTCTGTAACTGTGACAAATCTTGTCACAAATAAACTTGTACTAAAAAAGGGTACAAAGTTTCGGGTGAAACCTAGAGTTGTAGTTACAGGTAAGATCAGCAAAAAAGTAACATATGTATCATCAAATAAGAAGATAGTTACAGTAGATAACAAGGGTGTTGTCAAAGCGGTAAAATCAGGAAAAGCGGTTGTAGCAGTGAAGAGTGCTGCAAACCCAAAGGTAATGTATAGGTTTAATGTTTATGTTGGGGTTCCTACGAAGACTGTTAAATTGTCTGCAAAGGCTGTGAACATGTTTAAAGGAACCAGCAGGACGTTAAAAGCTTCAATTGCTCCAAAGAATGCCACATATAAGAGAATTCAGTGGTCATCATCAGATAAAAGAATAGCAACAGTTTCCTCGAAAGGTGTTGTAAAAGCAGTTAAGGTTGGAAGAGTATATATAACTGCGAAGGCTATGGATGGAAGTGGCAAATATGCAAGATGTAAGATTACAGTAAAACAGCCAGTTACTTCTATCAAGCTTTCAGCGGCAACACTCACTATCACAGAGGGAAGCAGTAAAACTCTTACAGCTACTGTCGCTCCTGCATCGGCAACCAACAAGACGTTAAGTTGGACATCGAGCAATAAAAAGATTGCAACGGTTTCTGCAAAAGGCGTTGTGAAGGCTATAGCACCAGGTACAGCTACAATCACAGCAAAAGCTGCTGACGGTTCAGGAAAGAAAGCAACATGTAAAGTGACTGTAAATAAGAAGGTGACTGTAGAAAATAAATACGAGTCGCAGGGGTATAAACTTTTATGGCATGATGAATTTGACGGAACAGAGCTCAACCGTGATATTTGGAATGTTGAACTCCATGAGCCTGGCTGGGTCAATAATGAGCTTCAGTCATATGTTGATTCTGAAGATAATATAAAAGTCAAGAATGGCACACTTATTATAAGCTCAAAGAAAAAAGTGAATGAGGATGGTTCTATATCATATACATCGGGAAGAGTAAACACACAGAATAAGCAGGATTTCAAGTATGGCAGAGTACAGTTCAGAGCAAAGGTACCTACAGGTAAGGGTTATCTTCCAGCAGCATGGATGATGCCTACAAACGAGAGCCTGTATGGACAGTGGCCTAGATGTGGTGAGATAGATGTGATGGAGGTTCTTGGAGACAATACATATACAACCTATGGAACGATTCACTATGGCAATCCGCATTCAGAGTCACAGGGAAAATATACACTTTCAAATGGAAAGTCATTTGCGGACAGCTATCATGTATTTACATGTGACTGGGAGCCTGGAAAAATTACGTGGTATGTAGATGGAGTTAAGATGCATGAGGAAAATGACTGGTATTCTACAACTGCCGGAAAAGGTACAGTTACTTATCCGGCACCGTTTGATCAGCCATTCTATGTAATACTCAATCTTGCAGTTGGCGGCAATTGGCCAGGAAATCCGGATGCAGATGCAGATTATATTAACAGTGAGAGCTTATATGTTGATTATGTGAGAGTATACCAGAAGGAGTCTTATGACGAAAATGTGACAAAGCCAGAGCGTGAAGTTATAATTCGTGATCCGGATGAAAATGGCAATTATGTAATAAATGGTGATTTTAGTGAGACCGAGGATCTGGGAGATGCAGAAAACTGGATTTTTATGGCGCAGAATGGCGGCGAAGGAACAGCGGTCATCGAGAACAATACAATCAACATAAATACAATTGATGCAGGAACGGTTGATTACAGCATACAGTTGGTACAGCCTGATATTCCTGTAGAAAAAGGTGCCACATACAAGCTTTCATTTGATGCGTGGGCGGATGAGGCGAGAACAGGCATAATTGATGTCTCAGCGCCAACCAGATCATGGGGAAGATATCTTAAGGATACAAAATTTGATATGACAACAGAGAAACAGACATTTGAGTATGAGTATACGATGACTGATTCATCTGATGACAAGGGAAGAATAGAATTCAACTTCGGCAATCAGGGAAGCGTGGCTGGTGTACATATTGCAAATGTAAAGCTGGTAAAGACAAATCAGACTGAGATAGTTGACAAGAAGACGATCCTCGCTGATGGAAACCTAGTTTACAATGGAGAATTTCAGGAAGGAACAGGAAGACTTGGATATTGGACAGTCAGCAACAATTGCGGTGCTGAGTATAAGGTGACAGGTCTGTCTGACGGAAGAAGATTTTCATACAAGTCATTGGATGAGAGTATAGATGGCAACTTCGTATTATCACAGGATGAGCTTGCGTATGCCCCAAATACAAAGTATGTACTTAAATTTGATGCTGAGACTGCAACTGAGGGAAAGAATATAATTATCACTACAGGAGATTCAAAGTTTGCTGTAACTCTGGATAAAGGAATTAAGAATTATGTTTACAAGTTTGAGACCGGAGAAGAAGTGACTGACAGTTCAATCAGCATTGATTTTGGTAACAGCGGGGAAGTTCTGTTAGACAATGTGAAGATAATGCAGGATTCACTTCTTCTCAATGGGAACTTTTCAGCAGATTTTGCTGGATATGATGTGTATATAGACAGCAGTGCGGATGCAGAGTCTGTTGTGGACAGCCAGAAGGAGGACAATGCTGCTGACTTCACAATAAAGAATTCAGGTGACCAGAACTGGAAGATACAGCTCAAGCAGAATAATATCAAGCTTGAGAAAGGACAGTGGTACAAGCTTTCATTTGATATAAAGAGTTCTGTGTCGAGAACTGTTCAGTACGCGATACAGAGAGATGGAAGCACGCATAAGGATAGTACAGGTGCAGAGGACTGGACACCATATGTTCAGGAAACAGTAAAGCTTGATGCATACGATCAGGCTGATCAGAAATATATGACTGTTTCAAACACATTCCAGATGGCCTGTGACACAGACGAAGAGAGTATTTTCAATATTGCACTTGGCGCAGGCGGAGAAAATGGTTCGGCAATTACTGATCAGCATAGAATCTGTATTGACAATATTGTCCTTGAAAAGACTTCAGCTCCAGAGATAGATGTGCCTGTAGGCAAGAATCTTATCACAAATTCAGAATTTGAGATGAATGAGGATGGTAGCCTTGCTGGTTGGGAAAATGCAGTAACTGCTCCTGGAGATGCCACATTTGAGGCTGGAGATGGAAAGATCACATACAGTGTTGAAAACGTGGGTGAGGCAGACTGGAACATCCAGCTTAAGCAGATGGGATTATCTCTTGAGCAGGGCGAGTCATATACTCTTAAATGTACATTGGTTTCTGATGTTGATAGAGTTGTGAAGGTTGCTGTTATGACTCCTTCAGCCGGATATGCATGGCATGGCGGTGAAGATGTAGTTCTTACAGCTGGTGAGGCTAAGGATGTAACACTCACAATTACACCTAAGGAAGAAGTTTTCACAGATGGTATCACTGTTGATACAGGTGCCGGATTATTCTTCTCAATGGGATATGTTGAAGGATACACACTTGGAGCACATACAGTTTCTATATCAAATGTATCATTTGTAAAAAATTAAATTTGACCCCTAAAAATAATATATACCCTTAGGCAGCGGCGGATCGTCGCTGCCTTTTTCATTGTGGCCATAGCAGGATTTTGGTGAATTTTTAAATGATTTGACAGTCAGAATGGGTGTTTGTATGATATAATGAGCATTGCGACGGATGCGCTTGCGCAAGCCGTCATAATGCGAATGCCTGCATGGAGCCGGTAGGCGACATGTTAAAATAAAACATGATTTTCCCCAAATAATAATGAAAGGATAAAATGGTATATAAATTTATGAAAAAACTTATCTCATGGAACGTAAATGGAATAAGGGCATGCGCCGGTAAAGGCTTCATGGACTTTTTTAACAGCATAGATGCAGACATATTCTGTATACAGGAGTCCAAGATGCAGGAGGGACAGCTCACACTTGATATGCCAGGATATTATCAGTATTGGAACTATGCGGATAAGAAGGGATATTCAGGTACGGCTATTTTCACAAAAGAGAAACCTTTGAGTGAAACAAAAGGTATAGGCATAGATGAACACGACCATGAGGGTCGTGTCATAACACTTGAATATGAGAACTTCTACATGGTGACTGTATATACACCAAATTCACAGAACGAGCTTGCAAGGCTTGATTACCGGATGAAGTGGGAGGATGATTTCAGAGCATATCTGAAAAAGCTTGAGGAGAATAAGCCTGTTATAGTGTGCGGCGATATGAACGTGGCTCACAATGAGATAGATCTGAAAAATCCAAAGACAAACAGGAAGAATGCGGGATTTACTGATGAGGAAAGAGAGAAGATGACGGTGCTTCTAGATGATGGCTTCATCGACACATTCAGATATTTTTATCCGGATCAGGAAAATATCTACTCATGGTGGTCGTACAGATTCAAGGCAAGGGAGAAGAATGCAGGTTGGCGTATCGACTATTTTCTCACATCTGAGAGTTTGAAGGACAAGCTTGTCGATGCCAAGATACACACTGATATCATGGGATCTGATCACTGCCCGGTTGAACTGGATATTGACCTGTGATTTGAGTTGGATTTGAACTTGAAAAATAGGCATTATATAAGTATAATCTCAAATGAGTGAATTATGATTAAGAGGCATTTAGCCGGAATAAATAAAAAGGAGAAAAATTATGAGTAAGAAACCAGTAGTTTTAATGGTCCTCGACGGATATGGTCTCAGTGACAAGACAGAGGGTAATGCAGTAGCACTTGCAAAGACACCTGTTATGGACAAACTTATGGCTACAGCACCATTTGTGCAGGGCGCAGCTTCAGGACTTCCTGTAGGACTTCCAGACGGTCAGATGGGCAATTCAGAGGTAGGTCATATGAATATCGGCGCAGGCCGTATCATATATCAGGATCTTACAAGAATCACAAAGGCAATCGCTGATGGAGATTTTTTTGAGAACGAGGAGATGCTTGCTGCAATAGAAAACTGCAAGAAGAACAATTCAGATCTTCATCTCTGGGGACTTCTCTCAGATGGTGGTGTTCACAGCCACAATACACACCTTTATGCGATCCTTGAGCTCTGCAAGAAGCAGAACTTTGAGAACGTATACGTTCATCCATTCTTCGATGGAAGAGATACACCGCCTGCATCAGGTAAGGGATACCTTGAGGAGCTTATCGCAAAGATGAAGGAGATTGGTGTAGGTAAGGTTGCATCTATGTCAGGCCGTTACTACGCAATGGACAGAGATAACAGATGGGACAGAGTAGAGCTTGCATACAAGTCACTTGTAACAGGTGAGGGCGTTCAGGCTGAGGACCCGGTTGCGGCTATGCAGGAGTCATATGACAAGGAAGTATATGATGAGTTCGTTCTTCCTACAGTAATCACAGAGAATGGTAAGCCTGTATCACTTGTTAAGCCAAATGATTCAGTTATATTCTTCAACTTCAGACCAGACAGAGCACGCGAGATCACCAGAGCATTCTGCTGTGATGATTTTGATGGATTTGAGAGAGCAAATGGCCGCATGCCACTCACATATGTATGTTTCAAGGACTACGACGAGTCAATACCTAACAAGCTTGTAGCATTCAAGAAGGAAGAGATTGACAACACATTTGGTGAGTACCTTGCAGCTAAGGGCCTCAAGCAGCTCAGACTTGCTGAGACAGAGAAGTATGCTCATGTAACATTCTTCTTCAACGGCGGTGTTGAGGAGCCTAACAAGAACGAGGACAGAATCCTTGTAAAGTCACCTGCTGTAGCAACATATGACCTTCAGCCAGAGATGAGTGCTCCAGAGGTAAGCGAGAAGCTCAATGCAGCTATCCTTGGTGGCGAGTATGATGTGATCATCATCAACTTTGCAAACCCTGATATGGTTGGTCATACAGGTATTATCCCAGCAGCTATCCAGGCTGTAGAGACAGTTGACAAGTGCGTTGGCGCTGCTGTAGAGGCAATTGATAAGGTTGATGGTGTTCTCTTTATCTGTGCTGATCATGGTAACGCAGAGCAGATGATCAACTATGAGACCGGTGCTCCACATACAGCTCATACAACTAACCCTGTACCATTTATCCTTTACAACTATGGTGAAGATGTAGAGCTTCGTGAGGGCGGATGTCTTGCAGATATCGCACCTACACTTCTTGAGGTTATGGGACTTCCTCAGCCTAAGGAGATGACAGGCAAGTCACTTATTGTAAGAAAGTAAAAAAAGATGATGTGCGATGAGCGATGACAGCAAATGTAGATATATGTCATATCAATCGCGCGAGAAACAATAAATAAAAGATACGGCACCGAATTATAATATAAGATTGTTATGATCGGTGCTGTATTCAGTTGGAAGGATACATATGAAGAAGTTTTTGGAAGAGTTTAAGGAGTTTGCCCTTAAGGGAAATGTGATGAGTCTTGCAATCGGTGTTATCATTGGTGGAGCGTTCCAGTCGTTGGTTACATCTTTTACAGACTGTTTCATCACACCAATAATCAACAGCATCGGTGGAGCAGAGATTGGTGGACATTTTCAGATATTCCATACAGGACAGTATATCGAGTATGGAGCGTTTATTTCAGCAGTTATCAACTTCATAATCATGGCATTTGTTATATTTGTCATCATGAAGGGAATCAATGCGATCATGGATCTTGGTAAGAAGAAAGAGGAGGCAGCTCCTCTCACAAGAAAGTGCCCATACTGTATGGGGGAGATAGATATCAAAGCAACAAAGTGTATGCATTGTACATCTGATGTACCTCCTGCCCAGGAGTAGATCAGGTCTGACCTGGATCAGTGCCAGCGTAGGGATACATACAGCATAAAAAAAGCGGCTGTGCCTTATGGTATGGCCGCTTTTCGACAAAAAAGATTAGCAGATAAACAACAGAGTATATATAAAGGAGATAGAAAAACATGATAAAAGAGTGCCTTGAAAATGTGAGAAAGAATGTACCTCTGGTACACAATATAACAAACTATGTAACTGTAAATGATGTGGCAAATGTCATTCTGGCGTGCGGTGGAAGTCCTATCATGTCGGATGATGAGGGTGACGTGGAGGATATCACAAGTATATGTGGTGGTCTGAATATCAACATAGGAACACTTAACAAGAACACTATTCCATCAATGTACCTGGCAGGGAAGAAGGCAAATGAACTTGGACATGTTGTACTTCTCGATCCTGTTGGAGCAGGAGCAAGTAAGCTCAGAACTGATACGGCTGTTGGACTTATGAAGGAGATTAGATTTGATGTTATAAGGGGAAATGTCTCTGAGATCAAAACTCTGGCATATGGTTCCGGCAGCACAAAGGGTGTTGATGCCGATGTGACAGATGCGGTTACGGAGGATACGCTTGATAATGCAGTGGCATTTGTTAAGAAGCTATCTGCTGAAACGGGATCTATCATAGCTGTAACAGGCGCAATAGACCTTGTTGCGGACAGCGAGAAATGTTATGTAATCAGAAACGGCCGTCCTGAGATGGGTAAGATCACTGGAACAGGCTGCCAGCTCTCAGGAATGATGACAGCATATGTTGTGGCAAATCAGGACAACAAGCTTGAGGCTGCTGCAGTGGCTGTCATGGTCATGGGACTTGCTGGGGAGATCGGTTATTCCCATCTGCAGGCATTTGAGGGGAATTCAACATACAGGAACAGGATAATCGACGCCATATACAATATGGACGGGGATACACTTGAACAGGGCGCAAAGTTTGAAATTAGATAATTGACGGAAGTCTAATAATTGCCTGGATCTGCATCAGATCGGGATCGAAACATATAGGAAGGACGGATAGTATGATAAATTGCAGTGAGAAAGAGCTCTTGCTCTACGCAGTAACTGACAGACACTGGCTTGGTGAAGAGACTCTGTATGATCAGGTAAAGAAGGCACTTGACGGCGGTGCAACATTTGTACAGCTCAGGGAGAAGAAGCTCGACAGAGAAGACTTCCTCGCTGAGGCGAAGGAGATACAGAAGCTTTGTAAGGAATATGGGGTTCCATTTGTCATCAATGACGAGGTCAGCATAGCAAAAGATATAGATGCTGACGGTGTACACGTGGGACAGAGTGATATGGAGGCCATGGACGTCAGAAAGATACTCGGCCCTGACAAGATACTTGGAGTGTCTGCACAGACTGTCGAGCAGGCGATTATAGCGGAAAAGCACGGCGCAGATTATCTTGGTGTAGGAGCAGTGTTTACAACAGGTTCAAAGGATGACGCGGACGATGTGAGCCATGAAACTCTCAAGGCCATTTGTGAGGCGGTGTCCATACCGGTCATTGCCATAGGCGGCATAACAAAGGATAATGTGGCCGAGCTTGCGGGCTCTGGAATATGCGGTGTGGCAGTTATAAGTGCCATATTCGGACAGAAGGACATACAGAAGGCCACAGAGGAGCTCAAGTTTTCTGTAGAGAATATGCTTGATGCCTGACTAAATATATGATATAGAGGTGTACATGAAAAAAATAGTTATCAGTGATATAAAAGGTGCGATATTTGATATGGATGGGGTTCTGCTTGACTCTATGCCTATGTGGGATCATGCCGGAGAGATGTATCTGGCGGGGCAAGGGATACAGGCAGAACCTGATCTTGAGAAGGTGCTTTTCACCATGACCATGATGAAGGGCGCAGAATATATGCAGGAACACTATGGACTTGAACTCAGCGCGAAGGAGATTATAGACGGTATCAATGAGACTGTGCGCGATTTCTATGCAAATAAAGTTGAGCCGAAGTCAGGTGTGCCTGAACTGCTGAGGTTCTTAAAGAGATATGATATCCCGGTCACTGTTGCAACATCCACAGACAGATGCCATGTTGAGGCAGCACTTGTGCGGACAGGACTTATGAAGTATGTTGACAGGATATTTACATGTTCTGAGGTGGGCGTGGGCAAGGCAGCCTCACCTAAGATATATGAGATGGCGGCTGAGTTTATGGGAACTCCGGCTTCGGATACATTTGTATTCGAGGACGCATATCATGCGGCGGAGACAGCACAGAACGGAGGATTTGTTGTGGTCGGTCTCTTTGACGAATCCAGCAGGGACAGACAGGGAGATCTTATAGCACATTGTGATCATTATTTTAAGAGTATGGATGACATGCTGTGCAGTATAAATTCTGACAGAAGCCGTCTTGTGCCTGTCCTCACCATAGCCGGAAGCGATTCCTCAGGTGGCGCAGGTGTGCAGGCGGATCTCAAGACCATGCAGGCAAATGGCGTATTTGGTATGAGTGCGATCACAGCCCTCACGGCTCAGAATACCACAGGAGTGACTGCTATCATGAACGTTATCCCTGATGTACTTGGCGCCCAGATAGATGCGGTGTTTACCGATATACGGCCGAAAGCGGTCAAGATAGGAATGGTATCTGTTCCTGAACTTATTGATGTGATAGCTGACAGACTTGCCAGATACAATGCGGAGAATGTCGTGCTTGACCCTGTGATGGTGGCGACCAGTGGTGCTAAGCTTATAAGCGATGATGCGGTGGAGGTCATGACCGGTAAACTGTTCCCACTTGCAAAGCTCATAACGCCAAACATACCTGAGACTGAGGCGCTCACTGGTATATCGGTGAAGAGCGTAGCTGATATGGAGAATGCTGCCAGATGTATATACGGAAAGTATGGCTGCGCTGTCCTTGTAAAGGGTGGACACAGCATAAATGATGCAAATGATATGCTTTTTGACGGAGAGAATATCACCTGGTTTTCGGGTAAGCGTATTGATAATCCGAATACACATGGCACAGGATGTACGCTTTCAAGTGCGATCGCTTCAAATCTCGCAAAGGAATATGATGTAAGTGATTCAGTTAGAATGGCCAAACAATATATATCCGGTGCCCTGGCGGCCATGCTGGATCTGGGATCGGGCAGTGGACCGCTGAATCATGGTTTCGATATACGAAGTAGGTATATGTTATAAATCAGTATGTAAAAGTTAGAAAATCTTTCATTAAAAAATTTTAATCTATATAGTATTTTCACAGATTGTGTAGTATTATATTAAAACTAAATAATCTGGAGAAGAATACGATGGAGAAAAAACAGAGAAAACAGCTTGTTATTCAGATGCTTACAGCGGGCATTATCACATTCTGCCTGCTGTGGCTTCTGTTTTATATAAAAAAGTATGTGCCGTTCGGAGTACATTCACTCGCATCCAAGGATGCTGATTTTCAGTATCTTGATTTTCTGGCATATCTGAAGGATGTATTTGACGGCAAAAATAATATAGATTATTCTTTCAGCAAATCTATAGGAGGGGCCTGCATAGGAGTATTCAGTTACTATCTTTCCAGCCCGTTCAATTTATTGCTGTTGTTATTCGACAAATCCCAGCTTGTATTGTTCGTACATGTGATCATAACGTTAAAGCTTGCCTGTGCGGCGGCGACATTTGCATTTTATCTCAACAGGAGATTTGAAGAGTGGAATTATGGTTCTGTGAAAAAGCAGGCACTTATCATTTTTCTGGCGGTGAGCTATGCAGTGAGTCAGTATGGAATCGCCCAGGCATGTAATATAATGTGGCTTGACGGCTTCTATATGTTACCGCTCATAATGCTGGGCGTGTACAGAGTGGTTAACGGTGGCAGGCCTGTTATGCTTTCCGTATCAGTTGCATTGGCAGTTCTGTTCAACTGGTATATGGGCGGAATCAACTGTGTATTTGCCTGTTTCTGGTTTTTGTTTGAATTTGCATATTCAAGATTGTACAGTGGGGATACTAAGGCTGAGAAGACTGTCATAAAGGATTTTGCCGGAAAACTTGGACGGTTTATATATTCAATGCTGGCGGGAGTTCTGATCAGCGGGGTGTTGTTCCTTCCGACGATAGGTGCGATGCGTTACAGTGTAAGAGGAAGTCTTGATTTCGGCTCTCTGCTCGACATGTCATTTATCGGTGATGTTTCATCTGTGATAGACGGATATTCGCTTGGCGCACAGAGTCAGAAGGGAAGCGTGTCTCTGTACTGCGGATGTCTGGCGTTGATAGGATTTATTGGAATCTTCATCGGTAAGAAACACAATGTAAAGCAGAAGATATTAGCATTTGTCACGCTTGTGGTAATGCTGCTCATGTTTTACTGGAATCCATTGTGCATGGCATTTTCTCTGTTCAAAGAGGTTGGATCATATTGGTACAGATATTCACATGTTGGAATATTCTGCATATTATTCTTTGCCGCTGAATTTTTCCTCTCGGAGGATCTGAATGCTGTAAAATGGCGGGTTATCATTGCAAGTGCGATATTCAGTGCGGCTATGCTTGGTGTAAACTATCTGCATGGAGTCCAGGATAACAAACTTGTATGGCTGACCGATGCGCTTATTGTAGGGGTAGCCGTTTTGATAGCACTCATAAGCAGGCTTTCGAAAAACGTAGGAGCCGGAAGAGTGTTCGGAATTATATTTACGGTCATTCTGTGTGCAGTGCTGACTGTTGAGACAGGATACAGCGTGATGTTGCAAATGGACAATATCCATATCGACAACGGTGAGAGTTTTGTTGAGTATGAGACGGCTATGGAAGGCCTTATAAATGATCTGAAAGAATATGATTCCGATACATACAGGATCAGCCAGACCAGATCAAGGGCGACAAGATCACTCGAAAAAAAGAAAAACAATAATGGCAAAGATACGGATGATAATTTTAAATATAAGAACAATGTCAGAGCAAATTATGACGAGTCGTTTGGTTATGGGTATTGGGCGATAGGATCGTATGTGTCAACCGCTGACAGCACAGTGCTGAACTTCCTTGTGGACACGGGATACAGGAGCGAAGGCGATAACCTAAGTGTTGTCAACATGCCGGTGCTTGGAACTGATTCACTGCTGGGAGTCAGATACATCGTATCTGATTATGCTTTGGAGGGCATGGATAAAGTAGAGGATATTGCAGACAATGCAAATGGAGCCGGTGTATACGAGAACCCATACAGCCTGCCTATGGCATTTGTATATGATTCAGGCAAATATACAGCGGCAAAATATAACGGCAATCCGTTTGAATATCAAAATGAGCTCTACAGCGAGCTGCTCGGCAGAAAGGTTGAGATCTATAAGCCTTTAAAGTACGAGACGGTTGTAAGTAAAGCGAAGAAGCGTGTATACAAGATGGAGATCCCGGAAGGCAATTACATCGCTTATGGCAATATCCCATGGAAAGTCTGTTTAATGCAAAGCTGAATGTCAATGGAATATACAGGACCGGATATGCCAGATGGCTTTCGCCGTCAGTGTTCAATATTCCTGTAAATGAGGATCGTGATTACTACAAGGTTGTGCTTCACTCAAAGCAGAAGCTAGATCTGGATGATGGAGCAGAGCAGTTTTATGTTCTTGATCTGGATTTGCTGAAAAGCATAGCAGAGGAGCTTGAGAAAAATACCCCTGATGTGATGGATATAGAAAATGGCAGCGCAGAATTTGTTGTAAATGCCAAGGAAGGACAGAGTTTATTCACATCTATTCCTTACTGTGATGGTTGGACAGTCAAAGTTAACGGCCAGAAGGTACAGCCGGATAAGGTGGTAGACAGCCTGTATTCTATAAGTCTTGTTGAGGGTGAGAATGTTGTTGAGATGAAATTCCATGTGAAATATGCAGGCGCAGGTATTGCCTGTTCGATAATAGGTATCGCAATGCTGGTATTTGCGGAGTTTTACAGAAAACGAAGAAAATAGTTATTGAATATATTATTTTGTTGTGTTATTATGTTTCAAGTTGGTGTTAAAATTATACACACACCATTTTTTCGGAAACGGAGGTGTTAAGATGCTGAAGACAATATTAATGGTAATTTATGTTATAGTATGTATAGTATTAGCAATAGTGGTTCTTTCACAGGAAGGAAAGGATGCGAGCCTTACAAGTTCCATATCAGGAGCAGGCGGCGGATTTGACAATTCCTACTGGAGCAAGAATAAGGGAAGCTCAAAGCAGGAGATACTTAAGAAGATAACAGCAGTTCTCACAGTTCTCTTCTTTGTACTTGCATTACTGCTTGACTCAAAGCTTTTCAACTAATAATGATTTCTGATGCTTACATATATTAACTGATATATGTAAGCATTTTTTTGCTCATTATGCAATGTATTTGTGCGGTAGGGATGCGGGCATAATGTATATAGAAAGGGTTTGTTATGGATAATAAGGATTTGGAGTTATACAACAGAAGAAAACAGACGGTATATGAATTTATATGCGATGATGATTATCCGCCTATGAAGTTCAAGGAGATGTGTACATTCCTTCAGGTCCCGGGAGATGAGAGACAGACATTTCTCGATATACTGAATGACCTCACAGAGGAGGGACTGATCATCAGATCGGCAAAAGGGCGATATCAGAAGGTCGGAGAAGGGACATACAAGGGAACATTTATCGGCAATCAGAGAGGTTTTGGATTTGTCCGCGTTGAGGGCATGAAGGAGGATTTCTTTGTCCCTGAGAAGAATACCATGGGAGCGTTCCACGGTGATACAGTCCTCATACGTGCGGAGGACAGACCGAAGGGAATGAAGCAGGAAGCATCGGTTATAAAGGTACTTGAGCGTGGACTAAAGAAGGTTGTCGGAGTCTATCAGAAGAATAAGAACTTTGGATTTGTCATACCTGACAATCTGAAAATAGATGGAGACATATTTATATCCAAGGAAAATTCCATGGGCGCCATGGCTGGACATAAGGTTGTGGCGGAGATCATCAGTTATGGAGACAAAGTGAAGTCTCCGGAGGGAAAGATTATAGAGATACTTGGACATATAAATGATCCGGAGAGTGACGTGCTGTCTGTGGTCAGAGCTCTGGACATTCCAGTCGATTTTCCTGACGAGGTCATGGACAGCCTCTCACAGATCCCTGATTTTGTCAGCGCATCGGAGATGGCAGGCAGAACGGATCTCCGACATCTTCAGACAGTGACGATAGATGGCGAGGATGCAAAAGACCTGGACGATGCCATAACACTCTATGAGGCGGACGGAATGTACAAGCTTGGTGTGCACATAGCTGACGTGACCCACTATGTAAAGGAGAATTCCCCTCTGGATAAAGAGGCACTTAACAGAGGTACAAGCTGTTATCTCGTGGACAGGGTAATACCTATGCTTCCGCACAAGCTGTCAAATGGTATCTGTTCGCTGAATGAAGGGCAGGACAGATTGGCGCTGAGCTGCCTTATGGACATAGATCAGAAGGGCCACATAGTAGGACATAAGATATGTGAGACTGTGATCAATGTGGACCGTAGAATGTCATATACAAGTGTGTCTGCAATTGTCGAGGATCACGATCCAGGGGAGACCAGAAAATATGAGGAGCTTGTGCCTATGTTCGAGATGATGCTTCATGTGTCGGATCTTCTCAGAGCTAACAGAAGAAAGCGAGGCTCAATAGATTTTGATTTTGACGAATCGAAGATCAAGATAGACTCCGACGGCAAAGTTGTATCAATAGGTGTATATGAGAGACGCAGATCCAATGAGATCATTGAAGATTTTATGCTTGCTGCAAATGAGACGATTGCTGAGGATTATTTCTGGCAGGATATACCATTTGAGTACAGAGTCCATGAGACACCTGATGCAGACAGGGTTGAGCAGCTGGCGCTCCTTATAAGTAATTTTGGAATGTACTTTAAGGCATCAAAGGAGAATATACATCCGAAAGAATTCCAGAAGCTGCTTGACAGGATAAAGGGTGAGCCTTATGAGAATCTTGTGAGCAGGATGGCGCTGAGGACCATGAAACAGGCGAAGTATTCAACGGAGTGCACAGGACATTTTGGACTTTCGTGTAAGTATTACTGTCATTTTACTTCTCCTATAAGGAGATATCCAGATCTGCAGATACATCGTATAATAAAGGAAAATATACATGGCAGACTTGACTCGAGGAGAATAGAACATTACAGCATGATACTTGACAGGGTGGCTGATGACAATTCGCGCAAGGAGAGAAGAGCTGAGGAAGCTGAGCGTGATGTGGAGAAGCTCAAGAAGGTGGAATATATGTCAGCTCACATTGGCGAGGTCTATGACGGATTTGTCTCAGGAGTTACAAACCGGGGAATGTTCGTGGAACTGCCGAATACGGTGGAAGGCTTTGTGAACGTGGCAGATATGCGCGACGATTATTACTATTTTTCTCAGGAAGATTATGCTATGATAGGTGAGGACACGGGCAAACAATATGCCATCGGTGATCCTATACAGATAAAGGTGAAGAATACAGACAAGATGACGAAGTCGATAGATTTCAGTATTGTATATAAAGGAGAGGATACATTTGTCAAAGGAAAGAGGAAACACTCTCATCGCAAATAACAAAAAGGCATATCACGAGTATTTTATAGAAGAGAAGTTTGAGGCCGGAATAGAGCTTGTGGGAACCGAGGTAAAGTCCATAAGACAGGGACACTGCAGTATCAAGGAAGCATTTGTCGGAATAGACCACGGCGAGGTGTATGTGTACAGAATGAATATCAACCCATATGAGAGGGGGAATATATTCAATAAAGATCCGCTCAGGACGAGAAAGTTGCTGCTCCACAGGTACGAGATCAACAAGCTTATCGGACAGCAGAAGGTGAAGGGTTATACCATTATGCCGCTCAAGGTATATATCAGAGATGGACTTGTCAAGATGGAGATAGGTCTGGCAAGAGGTAAGAAGCTCTACGACAAACGTGAGGATATCGCCAAGAAGGATATGAAGCGCGAGATGGAGAGAGATCTTAAGAGCAGGAGCAAGGACTTCTGATCGTGAGCGTTTGTGGAATTTCTGTGAAATCAAACTTATTATTGGAATTATAATGCAGCTTGTGTTATACTAGCAAGGTGTTGAATAAGATAAGCTGGTTCAGATATAATGTGTGTATCGGAATCAAATAAACGATAGTCTGGAGAAGGGCGTTATGAGTCAGAGTAAAGTAGATAAGAAGAAATATGAGAAAAAGCACCGCAAGGAGATACTTAGGAAGCAGAAGATCAAGAAGATTATTGCTATAACAGTTACGATCGTTGTTATCGCTGCTATAGTTGGAAGCGTTGCGGGTGTGAAGATATATAAGGCGATACCTAAGTATGTTGATGCTTCAGGCTTGTCAGAATATGTAGACAAGACTTGGAAGGACAGCGGTTATGACACTCTGTTTTCTGCTACAGCTTCCGATGCTGAGGACACAGCAGACACAACTGAAAATGCAGAAGATACAGCAGAGGCGACAGATGCAGAGGAAGATACAACTGCTGACGCTGAGTAAGAGCATCTGATAAATTAAGATATATAGGCGCAGGTATTATTTTGATATTTGCTGCATATATTATAAATGATTGGTTATCACTGATCTATGATCAGGGGTTGACTGGTTTCGACAGGGGTTTTGAAGCTATGGAAGCCATCCGTGGACCAGAGCCACGCTAAAAGCTGGAAAAAAATAAACGCTAACGATAATTTAGCATACGCTGCCTAAGGGCAGTCGTCATCCTTTAGGAACGCCGAGCCTTTAGGAATGGCGTCGATTTTCGGCAAACTCCTGCATCTAAGCTTTGCGATGTAGGAAAATCCATGAAGCTACTAAGGTCTATAGCATGTTAGTGGGCGATAGGCTGAGGGAATGTTAAAGCACTGACTGTGATGGAAGAAACTGTAGTGAATGAGCTTTTGGACGCGGGTTCGACTCCCGCCAGCTCCACTATTTTTCATAAGGAGGGGCCCGCCGTAGGTGGGAGGAATCCTTGTGAAGCACGCAGACGCCTGCGAACGAAGTTCGTCTTCTAATGCGTCTGCTCCACTTGACTGAATTAAGTCGAACAAGATATTTAATGCAACAGGGCATATAGAAATCAATCTATATGCCCTGTTTGCTAAAAAACGGATAAAATCCGAAAATTCTTCTTGCATCTACAATTTCAGTATGTTATATTAAATGAGTTGTGAAAAGAGTGATGGTCCTCTGTGCCCATATATCCGGTGGATATGGTAGTAAGAACATCAGAATATTAAGGAGGAACACAATGAACGATTACATTAAGAATCTTGAAGCTTCACAGATGAAGGAGAGCGTTGATGAGTTCAACGTAGGAGACACTGTTAAGGTACACAACAGAATCAAAGAGGGTAACAAGGAGAGAATCCAGATCTTCGAGGGTACTGTAGTAAAGAGACAGGGCGGAAGCAACAGAGAGACATTCACAGTTAGAAAGATCTCTAGCGGATGCGGTGTTGAGAAGACATGGCCTGTACACTCACCTTTCGTTGAGAAGATTGAAGTTGTAAGAAAAGGTAAAGTTAGAAGAGCTAAGATTTACTACTTACGTTCAAGAATTGGTAAGGCAGCAAAGGTTAAGGAGCTTGTTAAATAATAAAGCTTGTAACATGAAAGTAAAAGTGGCTGGAGTATTTCTACTCCAGCCATTTTTAGAATGGATGCAATGAACTGAACAAATATATTGATGATTGAAGGATAGAATTCATGAGTGAGAGATATGACAGACTCCGAAGGATAAGGAGAGAAAAAAGGCGTCAGAGAAGACAACAGAGATCATTGAAAAAGACTATGAAGAGCGCACTTGGCTGGTTCATATCGATACTGACAGCGGCTATACTTGGTTATGGTTTTGTTGCATTTGGATTCCAGACGGTATATATGGTAGGACCATCCATGGAGCCGACACTGACGGATGGAGAATCGTATCTGGTCAATAAGGCTGTTTATCTGGTGACATCCCCGGAAAGATACGATGTGGTAGCGTATCGTATAGTTGAGAATCAGGACAAATACTATTCCATCAAGAGAGTGGTAGGCCTGCCGGGTGAGACTGTGCTTATCCAGAATGGTCAGGTATATATAAATGGCAATCCGCTTGCAGATTATCCCGTCGACTGTGAGATAAAAACAGCCGGAATAGCGGAATCTGCGATCACACTTGGAGAGAATGAATACTTCCTGCTCGGAGACAATCCGGACAACAGCCAGGATTCAAGATTTCAGGCGGCTGGCAATGTGCAAAAGAGCGAGATGCTGGGCAGAGTAAAGATAAAATAGAGGTAGAGATATGAATATACAGTGGTATCCCGGACATATGACAAAAGCAAGACGAATGATGCAGGAGGATATAAAACTTATAGATATCGTCATAGAGCTGGTGGATTCAAGAATCCCATTCAGTAGTAAGAATCCTGATATAGACGAGCTTGCAAAGAACAAATACAGACTCATACTCCTCAACAAATCAGATCTTGCGGATGATGCAGTCACAACAAAGTGGGAAAACTATTATAAGAATAAAGACTTTGCCGTTGCAAAGATAAATGCCCGTGACGGTATGGGGATGAAGAGTATCAACAATATCGTGCAGGAGGCCTGCAAAGAGAAGATAGAGAGGGATAGAAAAAGGGGAATCATAAACCGTCCGATAAGGGCGATGATAGTCGGTATCCCGAATGTCGGCAAATCCACGTTTATCAATTCCTATGCGGGAAAGGCATGTGCCAAAACTGGAAATAAACCGGGTGTGACCAAAGGAAAACAGTGGATCCGGCTCAATAAGAATGTGGAACTGTTAGATACACCTGGAATCCTCTGGCCAAAATTTGAAGATCAGAGAGTTGGTCTTTATTTAGCTCTGATCGGTGCAATCAAGGATGAGATCTTAAACATTGATGAATTATCAT
>OHRF01000395.1_pt1 | contig 23298 bp, 19 predicted proteins | sample 1578291 | NCBI WGS metagenome assembly OHRF01 (sample SAMEA3879576, study PRJEB24766) | human gut metagenome | biome: human-associated habitat; feature: feces | place: USA | collected 1985/1987 | reverse complement strand
TATGATAGACAGGATGCTTCCAGAGGAGTACGAGGCGCTCACAAGAAAGATGGGAGCGTACACAGAGCTTGCAAATGTCAACATCAAGAGCACGGCACTTAGGGAGGAAGCACTGGATGAACTCGTCAAGGTTGCACTGTCCAACAAATGCGTTCTTGACGACAAGAAGGCGAACAAGGTGCTTGACAAATATTACCGTGAGGACGCAGCCAGAAGAAACGCATAAATATTTGTTAATATTTGTACTTGAATTATTTGATAATTATGATACAATAAGTAAGATTGTTATAGATTACAGCATGAGAGTGGGCCTTGGCCCACTCTCAATTGTTGTGGGGATAATATTTTACAGAAAGGTGGTCGTATTTACGAAGAGAGCGGATATTGAAGCAAAGACGGAGGCACTTGTGATGCCGATCATTGAGGCGAACAATCTGGAGCTTGTTGATGTGGAGTACGTCAAGGAAGGCAGTGATTATTACCTCAGAGTGTATGCGGACAAGGAAGGTGGCATCACGATCGGTGATTGCGAGATAGTGAACAGAGCACTTGGAGACCTGCTTGACCAGGATGATTATATAGGAGATGCCTATATACTGGAGGTCAGCTCACCGGGGCTTACGAGACCACTGAAGAAAGAGAAGGATTTCAAGAGAAGCATAGGTAAGGTCGTGGAGATCAAGACATTTGCCAAGGTGAATGGTGCAAAGGAATTCGAGGGTGTGCTCAAGGCATATGATGAGAATACAGTTACCATTGAGCTTGAGGATGAGACAGAGATAATGATAACGAGAAAAGATATTTCCATGATACGATTAGCATTTATATATTAGGAGGATAAAAAGGTGTCAGAGATCATTGAAGCATTGAATCAGCTTGAGAAGGAGAGAAACATTAGCAAGGATGTTCTGCTTGAGGCTATAGAGAGATCACTCAAGACAGCCTGCAAGAAGGATTTCAATACAGACGAGAACATTACAGTTTCACTGGACAGAGAGACTGGTGAGTGCCATGTATATGCAGCCAAAGAGGTTGTTGAGGAAGTTGAGAATCCTGCATGCCAGATAACACTGGAGCAGGCCAAGATGATAAGCAGCAAGTACGAGATAGGTGATACAGTAAATATAGAGATCACAACTAAGAACTTTGGAAGAATCGCAGCCCAGCGTGCGAGAAATGTCATCGTTCAGGCGATCAACGAGAACGAGAGAGCAGCTATATACGATCACTTCCATATGAAGGAGAAGGATATCGTAACAGGAATCGTTCAGAGACAGGTTGGAGACAGCGTGAATGTGAGCCTTGATGACAAGACAGAGGCACTCTTAAAGCCGTCAGAGATGATCGAGGGAGAGAGCTACGAGAGAGGCGACAGAATAAAGCTTTATATCACAGAGGTCAAGAAGACAAACAGAGGACCAAGGATCACTGTATCAAGAACTCATCCAGAGCTCGTCAAGAGACTTTTTGAGAAGGAAGTAACAGAGATCGCAGACGGAACAGTTGAGATCAAGAGCTTCTGCAGAGAGGCAGGATCAAGATCTAAGATCGCAGTATGGTCAAACGATGAGAACGTCGATGCAGTTGGAGCATGCGTAGGAATCAATGGTGACAGAGTAAATGCTGTCGTTGCAGATCTGAACGGTGAAAAGATCGACATCATTCCTTGGAGTGAGAACCCTGCTGAGTTTATTTACAATGCGCTCAGTCCTTCAGATGTTGAGGACGTATCAGTTGATCTTGATGAGAAGACAGCATTTGTCGTAGTACCTGATACACAGCTTTCACTTGCAATCGGTAAGAAGGGTCAGAATGCCCGCCTTGCAGCCAAGCTGACAGGATACAAGATCGATATTAAGAGCCATTCAAAGGCCGAGGAGATGGGTTACTTTGATGAGCAGCCAGAGGATGAGAACTTTGATCCTTATAACGAAGATGAATATTATGATGAAGTAAGCGAAGATAAAGATGCCGATGCTGCTTCATTTGACATAGATGAAACAGTAGACACAAACGACGAAGAGTAATCATTTGCATTGATGTAGTGGCACATGATAGAGAATAGGGAGTGATGAGATGGCAAAGAAGGTACCTCTGAGGCAATGCCTTGGATGCCGTGAGATGATGCCGAAGAGTGAGCTGATAAGGATAGTCCGAAGCAATGACGGGCAGTTCGCAGTTGATGCAACCGGCAAGCTCAACGGAAGAGGCGCTTATATATGCAAGAGATCCGAGTGCCTTAAGAAGGCGGTTGGAAGCAAAGCACTTGAGAAGGCTTTCAAGGTCAGCATACCTGCTGAGGTGTATGAACAATTAGACAAGGAGCTGCGTGACATTGAAGAATAACAAGATCTACTCGTTAATTTCTCTGTGTGCCAGAGCCAGAAGGCTGTGCAGTGGCAATTTCTCAGTAGAGAAAGCAGTTAAGAATCAGAGCGCGTACGTGGTCATTGTGGCGAAGGACGCTTCTGACAATACGAAGAAACTTTTCGACCAGAAATGTAATTATTATGGGATTCCTTATTATGAGTACGGGACAAAGGATGAGCTTGGCAAGTACAGTGGCAATGAGATGAGAACATCCATTGCGATACTTGACGAGGGATTCGGGAATCAGATCATAAAGTACATGAATGTAAATGAAAACATGGAGGTGTAACATTTGGCTAAAATCAGAGTACACGAATTATCAAAACAGTTAAACATTTCAAATAAAGATATCATAGATACACTTGGCGCAAAGGGAATAGAGATCAAGAGTCATATGTCCAATCTGGACGATTCGATGGTTGGAATAATTAAAGCTAAGTTTGGAGCAAAGACTGCGCCAAAGGCCGAGGCTCCAAAGGCTGAGACCCCAAAGCCTGCAGCACCAAAGCAGGAGGCTCCAAAGGCAGCGCCTAAGACAGAGCAGCCAAAGCCTGAGACAGCAAAGCCTGCTGCAGCGCCAAAGGCGGACGCGCAGAAGCAGAATCCTTCAAGGGATGACAATTCAGCAGCCAGACAGGGTTCTGGCAATCATGTAAGATTTGCCAGGGAGGACAGAAACGGCGGCAAGATGAATAACAACGGTAACAGAGTCAGATTTAACAACGACAGACAGGGCGGTTCAGACAGAGCCAGATTCAGCAACGACAGGAACCAGGGCGACAGAAATCAGGGTGACAGACCAAGATTCGGCAGAGATGGCCAGGGCGACAGAAATCAGAGTGACAGACCAAGAGTAGGCAGAGACGGTCAGGGCGACAGACCAAGGTTTAACAGAGATGGCGACAGAAACCAGGGTGACAGACCAAGATTTAACAGAGACGGCCAGAATGACAGACCAAGGTTTAACAGAGATGGTGATAGAAACCAGGGTGACAGACCAAGATTTAACAGGGACGGCCAGGGTGACAGACCAAGGTTTAACAGAGACGGAGACAGAAACCAGGGTGGCGGACGCTTCGGCAATGGCGATAGAAACCAGGGCGGAAGAGGCTTTAACAGAGATGGTGGCAACCGTTTCAGCAACCGTATCAATATGCCATTTGGCAAGGATGACGAGGATGACAGCCCAGCTCAGAAGAGAGCACCATTCAAGAGAGACCGCAAGGACTTCGATGCGAAGGAGATGCCGGGTAAGGATTTAAAGAGCCAGAACAGAGATAACTACAACAGAGATAAGAACAAGCCACGTAAGGGCAACAGAAGATCACCTGAGGAGGTCGAGGCTGATATCAGCAGACTTGCGAAGAATGTGAAGAACAAGCCACAGAAGAAGCAGCAGGCACCACAGGAGGATCCGGATGCAATCAGAACCATCACACTTCCTGAGGTTGTAACACTCAAGGAGCTGGCTGATGCGGTAAAGACTCCTGTAACAGCACTTATCAAGAAGCTGTTCCTCGCAGGTAAGATGGTCAATGTGAACTCAGAGCTTCCATTTGACGAGGCTTCAGAGATCGCACTTGAGTACAACTGCATAGCTGAGGAAGAGGAGAAAGTTGATGTGATCGAGGAGCTCCTTAAGGAGGATGAAGAGGACGAGAAGGATATGGTTTCAAGACCTCCTGTAGTCTGCGTTATGGGTCATGTTGATCATGGTAAGACATCACTTCTTGATGCCATCAGACAGACAAAGGTAACATCAGGTGAGGCTGGTGGAATCACACAGGCCATCGGTGCATCAGTTGTCGATGTAAATGGCCAGACTATCACATTCCTTGATACTCCTGGACATGAGGCGTTCACAGCGATGCGTATGCGTGGTGCACAGAGTACAGATATCGCTATCCTTGTTGTAGCTGCCGATGATGGTGTTATGCCACAGACAATCGAGGCTATCAACCATGCAAAGGCTGCCGGAATCGAGATCATAGTAGCGATCAACAAGATCGATAAGGAAAGTGCGAATATAGAGAGAGTTAAGCAGGAGCTCACAGAGTACGAGCTGATCCCAGAGGATTGGGGCGGTTCAACAATATTCTGTCCTGTATCTGCACATACTAAGGAAGGTATCGACAATCTCCTTGAGATGATCCTCCTCACAGCAGATGTGCTTGAACTCAAGGCAAATCCTAACAGAAAGGCAAGAGGTATCGTCATCGAGGCTGAGCTTGACAAGGGACGTGGACCTGTTGCAACAATGCTTGTACAGAAGGGAACACTCCATGTTGGAGATTACATCGCTGTCGGAGCGTCACATGGTAAGGTACGTGCCATGACCAACTCAAGAGGTGAGAGAGTTACAGAGGCTCTTCCATCAACACCTGTACAGATCCAGGGTCTCAACACAGTTCCTGATGCAGGCGAGATATTCATGGCAGTTGACAATGAGAAGGAAGCAAGAACCATATCAGAGACATATATCTCGCAGGGTAAGGAGAAGCTTCTTGCAGATACAAAGCAGAGAATGTCACTTGACGATCTGTACAGCCAGATCCAGGCCGGCAACCTCAAGGAGCTCAAGATCATCATCAAGGCAGATGTACAGGGTTCAGTTGAGGCCGTTAAGCAGAGTCTCTTAAAACTCTCAAATGACGAGGTCGTTATCAAGTGCATACATGCAGGTGTAGGTGCTATCAACGAGTCAGATATAATTCTTGCATCAGCATCAAATGCCATCGTAATCGGTTTCAATATCAGACCGGATGCGAGAGCAAAGGATATGGCTGACAGCGAGGGGGTAGATGTTCGTCTGTACAGAGTCATTTACAATGCAATAGAGGATATTGATTCAGCAATGAAGGGTATGCTTGATCCTATATATGAGGAGAAGGTCATCGGACACGCAGAGATCAGACAGACATACAAGGCTTCTGGTATCGGTGTCATTGCCGGTTCATATGTTCTCGACGGAACAATCAACAGAAACTGCAGCGTAAGGATTACCAGAGAGGGCAATCTTATATTTGAAGGAAAGCTTGCTTCACTCAAGAGATTCAAGGATGATGTCAAGGAAGTTAAGTCCGGCTTTGAGTGTGGTATGGTATTCGAGAACTTCCAGGACGTTGCAGAGGAAGATCAGATAGAGGCATACGAGATGGTAGAGGTGCCTAGAAAGTAGTAATAGATATGAGAAAAAACAGTGTAAAGAATAACAGGATCAACGGTGAGGTCCAGAGAGAACTCAGCAGGATCATCAGCCGTGAGATCAAGGATCCAAGAATATCACCTATGACTTCGGTCGTTGATGTGGTTGTCACACCTGATCTCAAGTTCTGTAAGGCATATATCAGTGTCCTGGGTGACCAGGATGCTGTTGATTCCACATTTGCAGGGTTGAACAGCGCAATGGGATATATCAGAAGAGAGCTTGCTCATTCTGTAAATCTGCGCAATACACCGGAGATAACATTTATCATGGACCAGTCCATAGAGTATGGTGTCAGTATGTCCCACAAGATAGATGAGGCTCTCGGAAAGCATGGCGATGCTGATGAGAGTACAGATGAAAACTCAGAGAGTGAAGATGAGTTTGAAGAGTAGGATATAATATGAGAATTTAAAAGGAGGTATATCATGAACGATCTTATAAGGGAGATAGAGAACGCAGACAGCATAGCCATAACAGGACATATCAATCCTGATGGTGACTGTATAGGTTCAACACTTGGAATGTATAACTATATTACAAGCAATTACCCTGACAAGAGGGTTCAGGTATATCTTCAGGAATTCCCGGATGTATTCATGTTCCTGAATGGTGCATCTACTGTAAAGCATGAGGCAGATGACGAGACCTATGATCTGTTTATGTCGCTTGACTGCGGAGATATGGACAGATTCACACCATTTGTCAGATATTATGAGACTGCGAAGAGAACCTTGTGTATAGACCACCATGTGTCCAATAAGGGCTTTGGTGATGTGTGCTATGTGGAAAGTGATGCGTGCTCCGCTGCGGAAGCTATATTCAAGCTCCTTGACGCTGATAAGATCAATCAGAAGTGTGCAGAGTGCCTGTATACCGGAATAGTCCACGATACGGGAGTGTTTAAGCACAGCAATACAACAAGGGCAGCCATGACTATAGCGGGAATCCTGATAGAGAAGGGGGCAAGACCAAGCTTTGTCATAGATGAGACCTTCTACAAGAAGACGCTCATACAGAACAAGCTTCTGGGCTATGCGCTTCTCAACATGAAGCAGTTTGCAGATGGAAAGATAACCCATACACTTCTGACAAAGGAGGACTTTGACAGATTTGGTGCCAGCAAGATGGATACGGATGGAATCGTGGATCAGCTCAGACTGACATCAGGTACTGAGGTTGCTTTCTTCATGTATCAGGCTGGTGAGGATAATTACAAGATATCCCTCAGGGCAAATGATATCGTGAACGTGAGTGAGATCGCGTGCAGCCACGGCGGTGGCGGCCATGTGAAGGCTGCGGGATGCAATATGTCAGGTGATCCGGAAAAGATAGTTGCGGAGATAGTTGCGGATATAGAGAAACAGCTTGGCTGATAAATTGCAGAAAAGATGTGATCTGGAACAGGTACTGATACAGCGGACTGATGTAAAAGACTTTGGATTGGATTTGAAATAGTTATGATAGATGGATTTATCAATATATATAAGGAGCAGGGGTTCACGTCATTTGATGTGGTGGCAAAGCTCCGTGGTATATTAAAACAGAAAAAGATAGGTCATACCGGAACTCTCGATCCCATGGCGGAGGGAGTTCTTCTTGTGTGTCTGGGAAGTGCTACGAAGATGTGCGACCTGCTCACTGAGAAGAACAAGACATACACATGCACCATGCTTCTCGGAAAGACCAGCGACACCGAAGATGTGACAGGAGTCATGACAGACGTGACAGATGTATATCCTGATGAGAAGACAGTCAGGGCTGCGGTGATGAGTTTTGTAGGCGATTACATGCAGATCCCGCCTATGTATTCAGCCATCAAGGTAAATGGTAAGAAGCTCTATGAGCTGGCGAGGGCCGGACAGGTTATAGAGAGAGAGCCGAGACTGGTCACGATACATGGTATCACCATACAGTCGGTAGGACTTCCGAGGGTGACATTCGATGTGAGCTGTTCCAAGGGAACATATATCAGAAGCCTGTGCAGGGATATAGGAGAGAAGCTTGGCTGCGGTGCGGTGATGGAGAAGCTTGTCAGAACCGAGGTGAAGGGCTTTACTATAGAAGAAAGTCTGACGCTTGATGAGGTGGAGAAGGCAAGGGATGACGGGACACTCATGCAGCATATATTAACAACGGATAAGCTCATGCCGGATATACCGGAGCTTCATATAGCTGAGAAGGGTGTTAAGCTTCTGGCAAATGGAAATAAGCTCAGTGCGGATGCATTTGCCGAGAATAAGATACACAGGGATACCTATGTCAAGGTGTTCGATGAGAATGGAAGATTTGCGGCACTGTATGAATACAGCGATGAGAAGAGGCAGTATGTGCCATTTAAGATGTTTCCGGTGAGTAATTAAGGACAGACAGTTATGATTCATATAAAGGACACGAAGAAGGTAAAACTGAATAGCACAGAGCGCACGGCGGTTGCCCTGGGCAAGTTTGATGGTATCCATCAGGGACACATGCTGTTGATAGAGCAGGTGTTGAAGCTTCAGAGACAGGGATATATGGGCGTTGTGTTCACATTTGACATGAGGGAGAATCATGTGTTTGATGTGAGCAATATGAAGACCATATACACATCTGACGAGAAGGCACAGGTGGTATCGGATACCGGAGTTGACGTCCTGGTTGAATATCCGTTTGACGATGCATTTGCGGCTACAGAGCCGAAGGCGTTCATCAGAGATGTTCTGGTGGACATGATGCGGGCCAGATATGTCGTGGTTGGAAGCGATTACAGATTCGGCAGAGACAGAAAGGGCGATGTGGATACCCTCAGAAGCTATGCGGACGAGTATGGATATAAGGTCATAGTCATAGACAAGCTGGAACAGGATGACGAGGTGGTCAGCTCAACTGTCATCAGGAAGAATATTTCTGAGGGAGATGTGAGGTCGGTCATTCCGATGCTCGGCAGACCGTACAGTATGACAGGTGAAGTGGTGTCCGGTAAACAGCTTGGAAGGACAATAGGAATACCGACTGCGAATATGCTGCCGGAGGAGCGCAAGCTGTACCCGCCGGCTGGTGTGTATGCTTCAAGGATCAGGATAATCCGGGGGAAGCATACGGGACATGAGGATCCTTTCAGAGTCTATATGGGAATCACCAACATAGGAGACAATCCTACAGTCAACGACAAGGGAAATATCACCATAGAGACGAATATCTTCGGCTTTGACAGGAACATATATGGACAGGTCATCAAGGTGGAGCTTATCGAGCAGATCCGAGGTGAGAAGAAATTTGGAAGCCTGGATGAGCTCAAGGCCCAGATGGCAAATGACATAGAAACTTCAAAAAGAATACTTGCTAATAAAGTATTGGTAAAATAGCACAGAAAACATTGGTAATTATGCGCATAAATAATGACGGATTATTGGGTCGCATGAAGATGTTTTCTGTGCTATATTTTTAATAATAGGGTATTTTTTAGGAGGAAAAAGGAAGTACAAGGAGGAAAAGTAAAATGAGAAAGAAAGCAGCGAGCAGGATCTTGGCATATGTTCTCACCTTATGCATGATCATCGGCAGTATAACCTGGCCGGAGATCACAGCTAAGGCGGAGAGCATCACAAAGGATCTGAAACCGGACACCGGCTGGAAGACGGTGACTGCGGCAACAGATGAGTGGAGTGATTATGGAAAGGCGGAGATCAGATTTTCGCCTTCATCAGATCTGGCATCCATGAAGGCTATTGCGGATGCGGGATACAAGACGCTCAAGATCACATATGCGGTTGACACATTTACCGCTGCAAGTGGACAGAATGCGGGAGTTATGCCATTTGCATCATATGGATCTTCATGGTCGAATAATGACAAGTGGATAGATCTGTCCAAGAGTGGTCAGTTTGAGACCGTACTTGATCTGTCATCTATCAGCACAACCAGCACGGAGAAGGTGGCATTTGGAATACAGGTTGCCAATCTTCAGGAGAACAGCACGATCAAGTTCAGAATCGTGTCAGCGGTTCTCTCAGGAACAAAGAGCACCTCTGGTGGCTCATCAGGGGAGTCAGGCGGTTCAGGCGACAGCGGATCAGGCAGTGCGGACCTTGATTCAATTGGAAACACAAGTTCAAGCGTAACCGCAAGTCTTGCTGATGGAGATGGAACAGCCAAGGGAGACGGCTACTACGAGACAGAGATAACGATAAATAACAAGAGCAATTCATACGTAGCAGACTGGATAGCGGTGGCTGATGTGAGTGGCTCGGTAACTGCAGTTAAGGATTACAGCAGCTGGTCAGCCCTCAAGGGTGTATTCAGTGATGGAAAGCTGTACATATATCCAAACACATCCAAGAAGTCAGGTGCAGTAAATGCAGGTTCGAGCGTGAGCTATTCAAAGCTTGGCTACACAGGTACGGCAAACGGTGTGTCTATAACAGGTGTCAAGGTGTACTACAGCTCACAGTCAGGTGCATTTGACTCATTTATCGGTTCACTTTCATCATCATCTGGCGGAGCCGGGGACAATACAGGTGAGATCAATACGGATGTTGAGTACAACTATGCGAAGCTTCTTCAGGAGTCACTGTATCTTTATGATGCGAATATGTGCGGAAGTGATGTATCTGCAAAGAGTGAGTTTTCTTGGAGATCAAACTGCCATACTGAGGATGCAAAAACAACATATAATGGAAAGACTGTGGATGTCAGCGGTGGATACCATGATGCGGGAGATCATGCCAAGTTTGGTCTGCCACAGGCATATTCGGCTACAGTTCTAGGACTTGCGCACATGGAGTTTGCCGAGGCATTTGCGGATACTGCTACAGAGGCACACTATAAGAGGATCATGGACAGATTCGTTGCTTATTTCGAGAGATGCACAGTCCTTGGAAGTGATGGCTCGGTTCAGGCTTTCTGTTATCAGGTCGGTGATGGAAATGTCGATCATGGATACTGGGGAGCTCCGGAAAAGCAGTCATCAAGAAGTGGACAGGCAACATTCACATCTGATTCGGATACGTGTACAGATATCGTTTCAGAGACAGCGGCGGCACTTGCGGCATATTATATAAATTACAAGGATAAGAAAGCGCTTTCCTATGCGGAGAAGCTTTTCACATATGCGGATACTAAGGCTAAGAAGAACAGCTCGGGTCCGGCATCAAGTTTCTATAGCTCAGATTCATGGGAAGATGACTATGCCCTTGCGGCGGCTCTTCTGTACAAGGCTACAGGTAAATCGGCATATGCAACAAAATACAATAATGTATATGGTGGCAGAACAAATCCTAACTGGGCTCTTTGCTGGAATAATGTGGCTCAGGCGGCTCTGCTCTACAGCCCTAACTCATCCAAGAAGAGCGTGTTCGTGGAGAACCAGTCAGGACTTATAGCAAGCAAGACACAGTCAGGAGATAACAACTTCTGTCTGATAGACAGCTGGGGATCGGCAAGATATAACACCGCTCATCAGATGACAGGTCTCATGTATGACACGATATATGGAAAGACTGATTATTCATCATGGGCAAATGGTCAGATGAAGTACATACTTGGCAACAATGCTGGTTCAAAGTGTTTCGTTGTAGGTTACAACAAGTATTCATCAAAGTACCCTCATCACAGAGCCTCAAGCGGATATCAGGGTTCTGTAACTGGAAATGCATATACAAAGCAGGCACATGTACTAGTCGGTGCTTTGGTTGGCGGACCGGCGGGTTCGAGTACAACCTATGTAGATAGCTCAGAAGATTATAACCAGAACGAGGTTGCACTGGACTATAATGCAGGCCTTGTGGGTGCAGCAGCAGGACTTTATCTGTATGTGAAGAACAGCGGAACAGATGAGGAGAAGGCAGTACAGAAGGTAGTTCCAAAGAGTGAAGTGTCATCAGAGCTCAGGACAATAAGCGGAGAGTCAGGTGGAGGCATGACAACAGAGGACGACACGAAGGATCCTTCAACTGGCTCAACCGGCTCAACCGGATCGACTGGCTCAACTGGCTCAACTGGATCAACAACGGGTTCAACGTCTGAGAAAGACACAGAGACTCCGTCAGAGCCCCCAGCCGTAAAGGTTACAGGAATCTCATTTGACAAGACATACATAACACTTAATGTGGGCGACAGTGATGAGATCAAGGCAACGATAACACCTGCTGATGCAAAAGATACATCCCTTGTGTGGTCAAGTTCAGACAAGGCTAAGGTATCCGTACAGAATGGCAAGATAACAGCCCTCGCAGCCGGAACGGCGACTATCACAGCTACGGCTAAGGATGGCTCGGAAATAAAATCGGATTGTGTTGTCAAGGTACTCACTCCTGGAAAGCTGTCATGTAGCAGTGATGCCAAGGCATGGACAGACCTCGTATATGGCTATACAAATGCGAATCATGCAGCTATTGAGCTGTCAAACTCCGGGGAGACAACCCTTACAGATGTAAAGGCCGAGCTTAAGGATGGAACGGCATTCCAGATCGTTTCATCACCAGCAGGGCAGATTTCTGCAGGGAATAAAACAACAGTGTCTGTGAAACCGGTAAACGGTCTTGGCGCCGGAATCTACAGTGATACACTGGTTATATCAACAGCAAATGGCTCAGCGAACGTAACACTTAAGGCGACGGTGGCAAAGGGAGAAAATACCGCCGTTGTCACTCTGACAAAAACTTCAGTAACATCTGATTCGGTGACCGTCAGCGGTCAGGTGTCAGGAGCAGCAGGCGAGATTGAGTATGCAATATCAGGCGATAAGAATATGGTTGAATCAAAGCTTGTATGGCAGAAGGATGCTCAGTTTACCGGGCTTAAGGAATTTACTACATATTATGTGTATAGCCGAGTAAAAGAAACTGCAAATGTCAAGGCTGGTCAGATCAGCCAGGCACTTGGGGTGACTACACTTTTATCAGATCCTTTCGTAATTGATATCGGAAGACTGAATGACAGCAGATATGTTGGAGCGCTCGTTGACAGTGAAGGAAATCCGACTGTAAAGGTATCACAGTCTGGTGGAATCATATCAGTTTCATTTACCGAGAATAAGGATTACACGATCACAGGCAATGGCGAGGATGTAATTGTCGATACCGTAAATGCAAGTGGAATAACCGTGGACAATGCTACTGTAAAGAAGATCACGGTTCGTCCGGGCAATTCTGGAACATTTGTAATACAGGTAAGCGGAGAAAATAAGATTGTTGATGGTATAACATGTGTAAGCGATAACAGTAACGCAGCGGATGTAAAGGTTTCTGGAAAGGATACATCTTCCAAGATATCAACGGCGACACCGGGTGCGGCTGCGATCAAGGCAGATGGAAATATCGAGATAGACAATATACAGATAAAGTCCGACGGCAAGGGAATTGAATCTGCAGGAACGGTGAAGATAGCTGGAGGAAGCAACAGCATAGATTCCGTATCTTCTGCAATATCGGCATCGGATGTGGAGATCACCGGAGGCTCTGTTGATGCAAAGTCATCAGGACTTGGCGATGGGGAGTCGGTAATCTCAGCAGACAATTCTATCAAACTGGTTGGTGGAAGTGTTACGGCGGATGCATCCGGATCAGCCGGTGGAAATTCATTTGGCGTAAAGTCAGATGATGGAACGATCATTGTTGATGGCGATGTGTCAATAGGTGGAGATCCAATTTATTCCAAGGATCCGGTAGACAGCAAGGGCGACAGTGTAACCATGGTAAAGGTTGTGTTCACAGATGAGAATGGCAACCAGTTGTATGCGTCATCTGTAAACAAGGGATCAACTCTTGATCTGTCGAAAATAAATATCACCATGTCTGATGGTACTGATTACAAGACATCGAGGGCTGGATATGCGCTGGCATGGCAGGATGAAGCCGGAACAAGCTATAATGCTGATTCTGCATACGGCGCTGTATCAGAGGATATAACATTTAAGGCTGTATGGACATGGATAGTTGTGGATATAAGCGTTGATGCAAATATTACATTTGCGGCAACTGGAAATGCTTCGTACAAGACTACATATACAGGCGCAGCGATAAGACCGGCCGTAAAGGTTGTATCACGTGGAAGAACACTTGATGCGGGAACTGACTATATAGTTTCATATAGCAGCAATACCAATGCCGGTACAGCAAAGGTAGTTGTCAAAGGTCAGGGCAGATATAAGGGCTCAAAGACTTTTACATTTGCAATAAACAAGCAGGCGATAAGTAAAGCCTCTGTGACAATCACAAAGTCGGCTGTATATACAGGCAAAGCAATAACACCAGCGGTGAAGGTTACCTGCGGCAAGCGGACACTCACAGCGGGCAAGAATTACAGAGTTGCATATTCGTCAAATAAAGACTTTGGCAAGGCAAAAGTTGTGATAATGGGAATCGGTAATTACAGTGGAACACAGACAAAGTATTTTGACATAACTGCGGCTGTGGGTAAGATCTATGCAAATGGAAATTACAAGTACAAGATCACAAATGCATCCCTGAATGGCAAGGGAACGGTAACTCTCGTATCTGTTGTCAAGAAGACCAAGACAGTTGTGGTTCCTGACACTATAAAGCTTGGTGGCAAGACATTTAAGGTCACAGCGATAGGAAAAGCGGCGTTCAAGAAGAATGTAAAGGTTACAAAGGTGACCTTGGGCAAAAACGTCAAGACTATAGGTGCCAAGGCGTTCTATGGATGTAAGAAGCTCAGGACAGTAGTGATAAAGAATACACAGATGACAGGAAAAACAGTTGGATCTGGTGCATTTACAGGGACATACGCCAAGATGACCGTCAAGGTTCCGTTGAAGAAGCTTAAGAGTTATAAGACAATCCTTCTGAAAAGAGGAGTGTCAAAGAAAGCAGTCATAAAGAAATAAAGGCTCAATAAAATAAAGAATAATTGGAGATCCGGGGTGGTTCATATGATCCCGGATCTTTTTTGTGCGTATGGAGGTGACCGAAGTTCGATTTGACATGGGTAAAAATATGTGTATAATATCGTTAGCATTCTAATAATTAGAATTATAACTATCTGGAGAGGAGAATCCATATGGACGAACATACAAAATCCATACATTATCTGCTGATGGCGGATCATTTCATGGTGCAGAAGGCATTGCTGAGTCAGATAAAGGATACAGAGCTCACCATGGGACAGCCCAAGGTGCTGGACTATCTGAAGGATCATGATGGGGCGTGTCAGAAGGATATCGCGGCGGGATGTCATATAGAGCCGGCATCGATAACCGCTGTGTTGAGTGGCATGGAGAATAAAGGTTATATACAGAGAAGTACAAAGTCAGGGGACAGAAGATCCCTGTACGTGTATTTGACAGATAAGGGCAGAGAGTATGTGGAGATGCTCAATAAGAAGTTTGACTTAGTTGAATCTGTGGCACTGAGGGGATTTACCGCGGAAGAGACGGAAGAATTGCAGTCACTTCTTGTAAGGGTGTACGACAATATGAAGGGCAGCGAAAAAGACAACAGAAAAGAGGAACGTAAGAGATGAAGAACATGAAGGTAAGAATCCCAATGTATTTTGTTGGACTGTTTATTATGACTATAGGAATAGCACTTTCAGTCAAATCCAATCTGGGAGTGTCACCGGTGAGCTCTATACCATATACGATGACATGTGTATGGGGAATCGAGATGGGAAAGGCAACGATCATATTCCATGCGGCATTGGTGCTTATACAGATCATTATACTTCGAAAGAATTTCAAACCGATAAATCTCCTTCAGATAGTGGTTGGAGTAGTATTTGGATACTTCACGACATTCTGCAATTATCTTGCCACATTTCTGCCATCAACAGATAACATAGTTGTCAGGGTTGTTTTGATGCTTGTGAGTACCATATTCATAGCAGGCGGAATATTCTTTTATCTGCCGGCGAATCTTATCCCACTTGCCGGGGAGGGTGTTATGCAGGCTGTCTCAGAGGGCACACACATTGAATTTTCAAAGGTAAAGATCGGATTTGACTGTTCTATGGTGGCTGTGTCGGTCGTAACATGTCTGATCTGCATACATAGTCTTGGAAGCGTGGGCGCCGGTACTGTTATTGCCGCATTCCTTGTTGGATTCAATCTTGGCAAGTTGAATAAGGCATTTGGCGGAAAACGAGATAAACTTCTTGGAAAGCACACATACACTGAGGAGGAAGTGCTCAGGGAGAGAATGGAGCAATTGCATTAGGACTTTTGGATAAAATTGTATCGTATAAACTATTTTATAATGGTAATCAAAATTACCAATTAGAACTGCAATCTGCCTGCACTGTATTTGAAGTCGTCGAAATCATCGGGTATCCGTGAGAGTTCGTCTATGTGTGCCTGACTGTCATATGGCTCATTTGCATTTATATGATGTTCCATATCTGTTATTTTCCCTTCATAAATGGCTAGCCTGGGGAGTTTTATTTGTTTGCTTTTGATATTCCGTGGTGTATAATTTATAGCATGATAAATAAAAATTTGCGCATAGGAGGAGAGGGAAGATGGCTGATAAGAATACTGCTGAAATAGGCTTTGAAAAACAGATTTGGGATGCGGCATGTGTACTTCGTGGAAATCTGGATGCATCAGAGTATAAAAGTGTTGTGCTTGGTCTGATTTTCTTGAAATACATATCGGATAGATTCGATGAGAAATATAATGAACTTGTGGAAGAAGGAGACGGATTTGAGGAAGATGTAGATGAATATACATCAGAAGGTATCTTCTTTGTACCTGCAGGAGCACGTTGGAATGATATAGCAGCAAATGCGCATACTCCGGAGATAGGAACAATAATAGATAATGCAATGCGAGCTATAGAGAAAGAAAATAAGAGACTTAAGGATATTCTTCCTAAGAATTTTGCCAGACCAGAGCTTGATAAGAGGCGTCTTGGGGATGTAGTGGACTTATTTACAAATATTCAGATGATTGAACATGGGAATGAGAAGGACATTCTTGGTCGAACATATGAATATTGTCTGTCAATGTTTGCCGAGCAGGAAGGCAAGCGTGGAGGAGAATTCTTTACTCCGTCATGTGTTGTGCGTACTCTCGTGGAAGTTCTCAAACCATTCAAAGGCCGTGTGTATGATCCGGCATGTGGATCAGGTGGTATGTTTGTTCAGTCGGCGAAATTCATAGAAAAGCATGGTCAGGATTCCAATCCAACGACATGGAAGATGGCTCAGATGAACCTTGCTATACGAGGAATAGAGCCTGATTTGGGATCTTATGCAGCGGATACATTCCTTGAAGATCGCCATCCAACATTGCGCGCGGATTACATCATGGCAAATCCGCCATTTAACCTTTCAAACTGGGGAGCTGATAAGTTAAAAGATGATGTACGTTGGAAGTATGGAATGCCACCGGCAGGAAATGCAAACTTTGCATGGTTGGAGCATATGATATATCATCTTGCGCCGTCAGGAAAGATAGGTATGGTTCTTGCAAATGGCTCTCTGTCATCACAGTCTGGCGGAGAGGGAGAAATTCGTAAGAACATAATAAATGCTGATTTGGTAGAGTGCATCGTTGCTATGCCAACTCAGTTATTCTACACAACTCAGATCCCGGTATCATTGTGGTTCCTTAATAAACAGAAAAAACAGTCTGGCAAAACTTTGTTCATAGATGCTCGTAAGATGGGGACGATGGTTAGCCGCAAGCTCAGAGAGCTCACAGATGAAGATATTCAGAAAATAGCAGATGCATATACAGCATTTGTCGATGGAACTCTTGAAGATGTGAAGGGATTCTGTGCAGTTGCAGATATTGCAGAGATTGAAAAACAGGATTTCATACTCACTCCGGGCAGATATGTAGGAATAGAAGAACAGGAGGATGATGGAGAGCCGTTCGAGGAGAAGATGACAAGGCTTACATCGGAACTGTCTGAATTGTTTGATAAGAGTCATGAGTTGGAGGATGAGATTCGTAGGAAGTTGAGGGCGATTGGGTATGATATATAAGCTTTCAGACATTATGGACATAATAGGTGGTGGAACACCAAAAACTTCGAACCCAGATTATTGGGAGGGGGATATACCATGGCTGTCCGTGAAAGATTTCAACAATGATTTGCGATATGTATATGATACAGAAAAGAAAATAACTAAATTAGGTTTGGATAATTCAAACACTAAATTCTTGGATAGAGGAGATATTATAATTTCTGCAAGGGGAACTGTTGGAAAAATTGCATCAATTCCATATCCAATGACATTTAATCAGTCATGTTATGGTCTTAGAGCCAAGAAAAAGATAATATCTAGTGATTATTTGTATTATTTAATAAAATATAATGTGGGTAAATTACAAAAAAATGTTCATGGATCTGTGTTTGACACTATAACACGAGATACATTTTCTGATATAGAGGTTGATATACCTGAATTAGAGATACAGAATAAAATTGTTTCTGTATTATGTGATATAGATGATAAGTTACAGTTGAATGTTACGATAAATAGGAATTTGTCGGAGCAGATACAAGTTATTTTTGTGGACTTATTTGGAGAAGAAATTAGAAACACAAAAATAGGTGAAGTAGTACCTTGGGGTGATTTGATTACTGTAATAGACCATAGAGGGAAAAACCTACCATTTACAACCGACATCACTGATTACCCAATAATAGATGTCGGGGCTTTAAGAGGTGATATTAGAGTAATTGACTTTAGAGTAATTGACTTTAATAATTGCACGAAATTTGTTAATGAGGAAACGTATAATAATTGGTTTAGAAGTGGACATCCAAAAGTGTGGGTTATTTTATTATCGACGGTAGGAAATCTTGATGAAATGAAGTTTTTTATTGGAAAGAAAGGATGTATTGCTCAAAATGTTGTTGCATTAACATATTGTGAAAAAGGATCAGTTGAGCGCCATAACGGACTAATCAGAAGGTTTATCCCTAAAGGTAAACGCATTGACCAGTTCGATGTCCGGGCTATCATTGACGTTGAAACCTGGATAAATAGCCTTCTGAGAAAGCTTCTGGGATACAAAACCGCAGATGAACTATTTGAAGAAGAACTGGATAAAATCTATCATGTGGATGCTGCATAGCCAGAGTCCAACTTGTTATTGCAATTTAAGAATAATAAAGAATATAAACCTTACTACGATAAACGGTAATTGTTATGATTATACTTTAATAATAAAAACGATATATTTGACATAAAAGCGGTTAAATGCTAATATAAGTGTAAAGAGGTGCTACCGATAGACGGTTAGCCCTGATATTGTTGACAAGAAATAACCGCCAAGTTTTCTCAGGACCGGGCGGTTATTTTTTTGTCTTATTTCTTATCATTGCTCTTAGAGCCAACGGCATAACCAAGAGCAAAGCATGTTATGCATAAGCTGATGATGGCTATAAAAAGTTCCGTTGTAAGCATAAGCACAAACCTCCGTAATAGATTTCCGTAAATGGATGTATCTATGTAAACACAGGCTATAAACTCCTGTGGCGAAGGCTAACCGCCTACCGAATAGGGTAGCACCTCTTATATTATAGCAAACATATGTTCGATAATCAATATACATGAAAAGATAAATTTTTATTTGCTCTAGTATTTAGTGTAAAATGTAGGATAGTTGATGATGGATAAAGAAATAAGAAACAGTACAGTTGATTTTCTAGTATTTACACGAGATGCAGGAGAAGATGGAATAGAGGTTAGAGTCCAGAATAATGATGTATGGTTAACTCAAAAGGCGATTTCTCAGCTCTTTGAAGTGGATAGAAGTGTTGTGACTAAACATCTTAGAAATATATTTAATGAAGGTGAACTAGATGAAAATGCAACTTGTGCAAATTTTGCACAAGTTGCAGATAATGGAAAGACATATAATTGAAAGATACGGATGTTGATATTAAATAGATAATAATTCATTTTGTATTTTTATTATATCCTCCCGATAATGTAAAGAGTAAAGGAGGATTTCGATATGAATCAAGAGATAATAAATGAAGTACTTTGTCAAATGATACCGCATTTATCTAATGATCAGATAGTGCTGTTAAAGAATGTGTTAGAGGGAGCAATGTTGAAGAGTGGAACGGGTTCGAATCAATCTGATGAAGTGTTGGTTGATAGTTTTATTGCTGCAAAACGTCTTGAAGGATGTTCGGAGAGAACATTGGTATTTTATAAGAATACAATAGATAAAATGTTGGCTTCAATTGGAAAGAATATTAAGGCAGTTACGACAGAGGATTTGCGAGGTTATCTTTCAGAGTATCAAAACAGTAATATGGTTAGTAAGGTTACAATAGATAATATACGAAGAAATCTGTCGAGCTTTTTTTCTTGGCTTGAGGATGAGAATTATATACTGAAAAGCCCGGTAAGACGTATACATAGGGTCAAAGTGACGACTTCTGTAAAGGAAACGTATACTGATGAAGACTTGGAACGGTTAAGGGATAGCTGTACAGAGTTAAGGGACTTAGCAATGATTGATATACTTGCATCAACAGGAATGAGAGTCGGGGAATTAGTAAGACTTAATCGGGTGGATATTAATTTTAACGAAAGAGAGTGTGTTGTATTTGGAAAGGGTGATAAGGAGCGAATCGTTTATTTTGATGTGAGGACAAAGATACATCTGCAGAATTACTTGGATGACAGAATAGATAATAATCCTGCGTTGTTTGTTGGATTAAAGAATCCATATAATAGGCTAAAAATAGGTGGTGTAGAATCGAGACTTAAGAGAATGGGAAATGCTATTCAGGTTGAGAAGGTACATCCGCATAAATTTAGAAGAACAATGGCAACGACAGCAATAGATAAAGGTATGCCGATTGAACAGGTTCAGAAGCTGTTGGGGCATGAAAAGATAGATACAACATTGCATTATGCGATGGTGAAACAGAGTAATGTTAAGAATGCACATAGGAGATATATAGGTTAGGTGAATGCTGATGGCAATATGGAATTTAGTTAAACTTGGCGAAATTGCTTCAATAACATCGAGTAAAAGAATATTTGCAAAAGAATATCAAACAGAAGGAATCCCGTTTTATAGAGGAAAAGAAATAATTGAGAAGCATAATGGAAATGATGTTTCCACAGAACTTTATATTTTACGAGACCGTTATGAAGATATAAGGGCAAAATTTGATGTCCCAAAACCTAAAGATATTTTATTAACATCTGTTGGAACTCTTGGGGTTCCTTGGTTAGTAGATGAAAGTGAATTTTATTTCAAGGATGGAAATCTTACGTGGATAAGATGTAATGAGAAAACGATACCAGAATTTTTATATTTATGGTTTAATTCATCAGAGGCACAGAACCAAATTGAGACAATGTGTATTGGATCCACGCAGAAAGCATTAACAATAGAGATCTTAAAAAAGTTTGACGTCATTCTTCCACCTTTAGAAATGCAAAATAAGATCTGTGCGATAATCAATCCGATATCAAATAAAATTAAGACTAATACTATGATAAATAGGAATTTGTCGGAGCAGGCACAAGCATATTTTGACGAATTATTTATTCAAAATGCTTCAGCCGAATGGAAAGAGGGGACTCTAAGTGACGTTGGCTCCATAGTGGCTGGTGGAACGCCATCTAAGTCGAATCAAGAATATTATACTGACAATGGAATTGCTTGGATTACACCAAAGGATTTGTCTGTAGATAAGGCAGTTTTCGTTTCACATGGAGAAAATGATATTACAGAATTAGGATTGCAGAAAAGTAGTGCGACTATGATGCCTGCAGGAACAGTCTTATTTAGCTCAAGAGCCCCTATTGGATATATTGCAATTGCGGCCAATGAGATATGCACAAATCAGGGCTTTAAGTCTGTCGTGCCAAATGATAATGTTGGTACTTCATACGTATATTATCTGTTAAAACAGTTATTACCTACAATAGAGAATATGGCGTCAGGATCAACATTCAAAGAGATTTCAGGTTCAGCTATGAAAATAGTTCCTACAGTTATTCCTGATGATGAAACCTTAAAAAAATTTTCTGGTTTTTGTGATCCAATAATGAAACAGATTCAGAAGAATGAGCAGGAATCAAAAAGACTTGTTGAACTAAGGGATAGTCTACTTCCAAAACTGATGTCAGGTGAATTTGATGTAGCAGATTTGGATATATAAAGGAGTGATTATTTGAGACCTAGATATGATGAAAATGGTAATATAAAATCATATCATAATATGCTTTTTGATAATATTCCAGATGATTATAAGATGCAGAAGGTCCTTACAGGGGATAAATTTGCCGATTGGTCTTATGTGGGGATTATGAAACATTTAAGAACCATCGAGGTGAGGGATGAATTTTCAAACAATAAATTTTATGCAACAGAAGTGTTATCTCATATGGCAATGGATTATCTAAAGTCAGCACAGTACTTATATAGTGGAATTGTTGGAGATAGAGATGGTAATATTGTTTCTCATTATTTAGTTCCTTGTGCGTTTGCATGTAAGCATTCAATAGAGTTAAAACTTAAAGAGTGCCAGATAGAAAAGGGATTTGAGAAACTAAAGGGTCATAGTGTACTTGAAGTGTGGAATGCTCTTGATGAAAGAGATATTCCTCATTCAAAAGAAATAACTGCTTTTTTAGGGGAAGTTGAAAAAATTGATAAAAATGAAATGGCATTACGATATGGAATCGGTAAGAAGCTTGAACCATTGCAAGAAAAGTTTAAGTTTGATATAGATAGTCTTATTACAAATACTATGTTTTTATTTAATATCCTAGATGAATATGTTATTCATAAATATAGGTTTAAACATTAATTTACTCCGATAAATGGTAATAGAATACATTATACTCAAACAATAAAAACGGTATATTTGACATAAAAGCGGTTGAATGCTAATATAAGTGTAAAAAGGTGCTACCGATAGACGGTTAGCCCTGATATTGCAATTACAAAAAAGTAACCGCCAAGTTTTGTCAGGACAGGGCGGTTACTTTTTTGTCTTATTTCTTATCATTGCTCTTAGAGTCAACGGCATAACCAAGAGCAAAGCATGTAATGCATAAGCTGATGATGGCTATAAAAAGACTGAATTGAAAAGATAAATTTTTATTTGCTCTACAAAACACAACACAAAGGGGAGGGGAATAAATGCCGGGTTTATTTACAGAAGATACATATGAACAAGCGATAATAGAGCTGTTCGAGAATATGGGATATGACCATGTCTATGCGCCGGATTTTGACAGGGATTACAAAGCGTTGAAAAAAGTTGAAAATAAGGAAAAAAGTCGTTGACAAGAGGAGGGGAGTGTGGTAAAGTAAACAAGCTGTTCGCCGGGAGGTGAGCGGCGGGGACCGAAGCGAAAAAGTTTGAAAAGAGCCGAAAAAAGTTCTTGACAAATGCCCTCGTGAGTGGTATCCTAAATAAGCTGTCCACAAGGACGGCAACCATAAAGGCTTTCGATAAGAAGTTAAAAACCTTGAAAAAAGTTCTTGACAATGTAAAGCGTTTGTGGTAAAATGATGAATGTTCCGCAGAAGCGGGCGTGTATCTTGTAAATTAAACAATGAACGAACAAAAGCACCAGACGGGAGCACATGAAAATGTGCGACGAAACTTGGTGGAGCAGGGTTAAGTCAATTACCTGCGAAGCTAAGTATAAAAAGTTTTTGAAGCTATGACAAATAGCTCTGTAACGAGATTAGCTCAGCGGAGACGCTGTGTTGATACGATTTATAGAGAGTTTGATCCTGGCTCAGGACGAACGCTGGCGGCGTGCTTAACACATGCAAG
>OHRF01000389.1_pt1 | contig 23543 bp, 18 predicted proteins | sample 1578291 | NCBI WGS metagenome assembly OHRF01 (sample SAMEA3879576, study PRJEB24766) | human gut metagenome | biome: human-associated habitat; feature: feces | place: USA | collected 1985/1987 | reverse complement strand
ATGCTCTACGGCCCCGGCAACGATCTGGTGTCCGCAACGGCCATGACCGCCGCAGGCGCTCACCTGATCCTCTTCTCCACCGGCCGCGGCACCCCGTTCTCTGCCCCGGCTCCCACCCTGAAGATCTCTACCAACACCCCGCTGGCCGAGAAGAAGTCCGGCTGGATCGACTTCAACACCGGTGTCATCGCGGACGGTGAAAAGACCATCGACGAGGCCGCCCGCGACCTGCTGGATCTGGTCATCCGCGTTGCAGGCGGTGAGCAGACCAAGGCCGAGAAGCACGGCTTCCGCGAGATCTCCATCTTCAAGGATGGCGTTGTTCTTTAATTGAAAAATGGCTGCTGTGCGTGCTTTTTGCGCGTACGGCGGCCTTTTTGTATCAAATGATATGGAGGTACAACTTATGAACCAGATCACCACCCAGTACGTCACCGAGGGCGGCGCATGCTTTGAGCAGTATGTCATCACCGACCCCGTGGCAAAAACTGCCCTGACCATCACCCCCGAGCGCGGCGGCATGGTCACCGGCTTTACCCTGGACGGCGACGAGTACATCTGGACCCGCCGCCCCAACTTCAGCGAGTGCAACCGCCCCCGCTTCGGCATCCCTGTGCTGTTCCCCAACTGCGGCAAGCCCGACAACGGCGTGCACATCTTCAACGGCCAGGCCTATCCCATGGAGATCCACGGCATGGCTGACCTGTGCCCCTGGGAAGTGGAGAGCGTCGGCCCCGACGGCGTGACCCTGATCCTGGAGTCCAGTCCCCTGACCAAGTTCCTCTACCCCTTCGATTTCACTGTCCTGATGAACTACAACCTGCAGGGCAACACCGCTTCCCTGAGCATGACTGTGATCAATGAGGGCGATGTTCCGATGCCCTTCAGCTTTGGTTATCATCCCTATTTTGTGGCCTCTGCTCTGGAGAATGTAGACTTTGACATCAAGTGCGCCACCTGCTCCGAGGATGCCAAGGGCGAGCAGCCTGCCGCACCTGAGAAGATCACCCTGACCCGCAAGGAAGGCGCTGACAACTCCATCCGCCTGATGACCGGCGTGGAGTTCCCCATGACCTTTACGGATAAGGGCAACGGCCACAAGGTCACCGTGGATGCCGATGAGAGCTTTACCAACGGTGTGCTGTGGCAGCAGGATGCCGAAAACTTCGTCTGCATGGAGCCCTGGAACGGCTGGGCCAACAGCGTGAACGAAGAGGGCAAGCACGAGGTGCTGGAGCCCGATGAGGCCATGACCAGCGAATGGACCATCACCATTGAGAAGGTCTAAGACCCCGCTGCGAAACCTTTGATACGCAAAAAACTCCCCTGCATTCCGGTAAAATGGAGTGCAGGGGAGTTTTTATGTTACAGGCTCAGGCCTGCGTTTTTTTACTGCTCCGGAGCGGTGAAGCTGATGGGGGTAGCACCTGCAGCAGCATCAACGCTCAGCAGGGAGATGGGAGCAACCTCGTAGCTCAGGGTGTCGAAGCTCTGGGTGTCGCCGCTCTCGGTGGTGAACTCCAGGACATACTCAGCGCTCTTGTCAGCGTCCTCGGGCAGGGTCAGCACAACGCTGTCGCCGTCAGCCAGGCCGTCAGCAGCCAGGTTCTCGCCCTTGTCCTCAGAGCCGGCAACGTACAGGTACAGATCGGTGACGTTCTCGCCGGTGGTGTTGTAGACAGTGTACTCGGCGGGCTCGACCTCGGCCTCGCTGGAAGCTGCCTCAGAGCTTGCAGCCTCAGAGGAAGCGGCAGCGGAAGAAGCAACGGAAGAAGCAGCGGAAGAAGCGGTGGTGGAAGAAGCAGAACCGCCGCAAGCGGTCATACCAACAGCCAGTGCCAGAGCAGCGGCAACAACAGCAACATTCTTGAGTTTCATTGTGTAATCTCTCCTTGTTTGTGACGAAAATCTTTTCTCGTGGGCAGCTCTCGTGAAAGGCTGCCCACAAGCAACTATTATACAAGGATGTGTCGAAGAATACAATAACAAATCCTTTACAAAAGTGTGAAAAGTATGACAAAGACCCTCTCCGTCCTGCTGATGCCCGCCAGCACCTCCAAAAGGGAGGGGCGGCATTGCGAAGCAATGACGGAGAGGGTCTTTTCTATTTCGAGGTGCTTTACTTACTTGGGCTGCTTGCCGATGTAAGCCAGGATGCCGCCATCAGCGTAAAGGATCTGGCCATTGACAAAGTCGGAAGCATGGGAAGCCAGGAACACGCAGGGGCCGACCATGTCCTCGGGGGTGCCCCAGCGGCCTGCGGGGGTCTTGGCGCAGATGAAGGTGTCGAAGGGGTGACGGCTGCCGTCCGGCTGGGTCTCGCGCAGGGGAGCGGTCTGGAGCGCATGGCAAAGGTCGTTACTACCATTCATGACCTGGTGGGTGATTAAGGTCAACCGTACATACGTTATCAACGAGGAACAGGCTGCAACCATACGAATGGTTTTCACGCTCTATTCGCAGGGCTACGGGGAAAAGGCGATCGTCAATGAACTTTCCCGGCTGGGCCGCAAGGATGGGCACGGAAACGTCAGTTGGTCCTGTACAAAAATCAGCCGTATCCTTCGTAACGCAACGTATATGGGCTATGTCTGCTACAACAAGTCCAAGGTCAACAACTATCTTGAAAAGAAACGCATCAACAATCTGGATGAAACCTCCTTCGTCTATGTAAAAGGCAACTTCGAACCCATCGTATCAGAAGCCCTCTGGCATGAATGTGAGCGCATCCGTAAAAGCCGTATTGTCAATCTGCGTCTTCCTGATGGAGAAACACGACGCAAGGGCATTGACAGCACCAAATATTTATGGGTCGCAAAACTTCGTTGCCGCTGCGGTTCTTCCTACCGCATTTTCAACTGGCGTAAACTGAAGGACGGAACGCCGGTCTTTGGCTACCAATGCAATATGCGAACCGTCAACCCGACCCGTTCCTTCGTTCTGGAGCACAACATGACCGAACAGCTCAGTTGTGATGCCATTTCTATCCCGGAGTGGAAGCTGGAGCTGATGGCGAAGAAGATCTTTGAAAAGGTCTGGGGCAATCAGAATAAAGCCATTCTCCGTGCCTGCAAGATGATCGAAAGCTGCCAGAACGGAAAAGCCGCCACACGAATGTCCGCTGCACCGATTCAGAGCCAGATCGAAAAAATCAAAAAACGCAAGCTGAACTACGCTGCCATGCGTGCAGACGGCGAACTGCCACGAGAAGAATATCAAGCCCTTTGCAAACAGGCAGATGACGAGATTGCCCGCTTAGAGCAGGAGTTGAAAGCCCTCTCCCCTGCGCCCGAACCGCAGACGGTTTCTTCGGACCTGAAAGCAATCTACGATTTTCTCTCTCAGAAGGTCGATGTGCACGGTGCCCGTCTTGCTCCCGAATTGATCGACCAGTTCGTTGAAGTGGTCACCCCCTTTGCCGATTACTCCTACCGCTGGAAGCTGAACACCGGCTGCAAGAAGTCCAAAGAGGAACGCACCAATCTGATGGCTGTATCGGAAAAGCCCCTCCTCACCTTCACCATCGACTTTGAAACCGCCAAGCGTTACCGAGAAGCCAACAAGATGCCCCACCAGTTCCGTCGTGCAGCGTGGATCGACCTGACTGTGGAGGTGTATCTGTGATGCTTCTGGGAAGCGCCCCCGTGTTAAACGCAATTCACCTCATACATGAGCAAACAAATAAGGCCCACCGCCAAAATTGACGGTGAGCCTTATTTTATGCTCGTTTTTTAACGATAACTCGCTATAAAAGCCTTATGCTCTCGGATTTTTAATAGCAGCCTGCTTATTGGGTCGTCATCATAGGTATGTACCCAAAAGCGCGTACTGTTTGTATCCTCAAGTATCCTATTGACGGCCCCATCCACTTTCTTCGCTTTTGTTTTTCCCGGCATGATTTTTTCCGCCGAAATCGAATGGTAATTGTACGTTCCGCGCACATTGCATTGAACAGTGCATGACTCTTGAAATAGATTTAGTTCCCAGATGAATTTCTGTCCATCGATGGAGAAGATTCTCGGCACAAATCTGTCCAGAAATTCCCGGCTGACTTCATCGTTTGGGAACGACTCTTGCCAGCTGAGTGCTTCCTCTACCTTTTCACTATTGGCAGCTCCGTTTTCTTGTTCCTGCTGGTATTCTTCTAAAATATCCTGCCGGTGATCCTGCCAAACGTTTTTGTAGATTTCTCGCGCCATCAATTCGAGCTTCCATGCTTGCACATTGGGGGCGCTGCATTTGGGGGCTACATTCCTCAGCGACCGCTGATAACAGATATATCGAACAATGCCTTTCTCTGCGCGGAACGCCCGCATTCTGGCTCCGCAGCCACAAAACATGCGGCAAGCCCATTTGTCGGCGTGTTCGCTCTTTCCATACAAGTAAGCCTGCGTTATATTGCCGTCTTTGTACGACTGCCATGCATGTCTGCGGCGCTGACATTTATCCCATAGTTCCTCTGAAATGATTGGCTCAAAACTGCCTTTCACCAGAATGTAATCCTGTTCGCTGTTCTTGATGCTTTTATGGCTGAGGAAATCATCAATATGCGATTTGTTGTATGTCAAATACCCTTTATAAATCGTATTCTTGGTGATTGAGAGAACCTGACGCGCGCTCCATTGTGGCATTCCAGATTTATTCGGTGCGCCTTCTTGCGTTAGTGTCTGGGCTATCTCGGTGCCATTTATGCCATCAGCATACCAAGCAAAAATTTTTCTGACAGTCTCTGCCTGACTTTCCTGCACCACAAGCGTATGAGCCTTTTTATCACGCTTATATCCAAACGGTGTCGGTCCCGCAACATAGGTGCCTTTTTTCTGTGACGTCTGAATGCCCGCCTTGGTGCGTTCACTCATTTTACGGCTTTCATCTTGCGCAAGGCTTGCCATAATGGTCAGGCGAACTTCTCCATCGCCACGCATCGTCCAGATGTCATCATTGACGAAGTACACTTCAACGCCGTACTGTTTCAGCTCACGGGTCGTAACCAAAGTATCCACCGTGTTTCGGGCAAAACGGGAAACCTCGCGGGTCACGATTAGGTCAAACTTCTTTTTCCGGGCATCTCGCAGCATCTTCATAAAAGAAGGTCGGGTTTTCATGCCAGTACCTGAGATTCCTTCATCGGCGTATTGCCCAACCACCGTCCAATTCGGATGATGTTCTGCAAGCTCCAGATACCAGTTCATTTGATTTTTCAGTGCTGATATTTGCGCCTCAAGTTCCGTGGACACGCGCCCATAGAACACGACTCTGCGCGGGCAGTTTTGCTGGTCTGCTTTATCATATTGCATCGGTTTTCCCTCCTTCCCCATCAGTATAATACTGCATTCAGTATTTTCAAAATGTACAAGTCAATGACTCAATCATGGTATAGAAAAGGGGCTGTTGCACATCGTTTTGGATGAAAGTTCAGAATCGCCCCTAAGAATTAGACATATAATCGAACAATAGGAAAAAGCATGTGCATCACAAATCCATTGAAAATTTTTGATTTTCAAGGAAATCTGTTGCACATGCTTTTATTTCCACAAAAACATGCTTTTTATTTTTCGATTCTACGAATAAAAGAGGGGCTGTTACATGTGCAACAGCCCCATGATCTTTATACTACTTTTTCAATAAGGCACTGATGTTTCTTCGTTTTCTTGTCATAGTTGATAGCTACCAAGAGAAGATTTCCTGTATAGCCACGCAGCGAATCCGGATATTTCTTTTCCTTAATCTGCTGCATCGCAGTCTCCGCCGTTTGGTTCCACTTCAACTCCACAACAAGCGCCGGATAGTCATTTCGGTACTCCGGTTTTGGTACGAAAACGAAGTCTGCGAAGCCCCTGCCTGTGGGCAGCTCTCGAACCGGCTTAAAGTAATATTGCATAGCGCTCAGGTATGCAATCGCCAAGACGCTGCTCAAGGAGTTTTCATTGTTGTACTGGATGGCAGAAACATAGTCATCATGGATTTTCTCAACCTGAGTGGCTACTGCATCTCCATCCATATCCAATGTCGCATCCAGCAACTTCTCAGACTCCTGCTGGAACAGCAACATCTCATTCCAATGCTTGCTTTCCACCGCAAGTGTCAATTCCTGCCGGATTTCCTCATTCGGAACGAACGCTGTTTTTCGGTTCTGGTCATATCCCAAGTAGCCAAGATGGATCATATATGTCAAAACATCATCTTTGCTTTGGATATTAACGGTATCGTTCTTGAAGGTAGCAGTGTTTACTTTAACTTCCCCACCGGAAAGCATTTCAATGATTGCCGTTTTCAGCCCATCATAGTTCATGTTGATAAGGGGAACGATTGCTTCATAGGAAGCCGTTTCCGACCAGTAGCTCTTAAACTCTCCCTTCAGCATAACGCTGACAACAGCTCTGGGATTATAAACTTGGTAATCCCGCAGCAAGTAACCATCGTACCACTTTTTTACCTTGTCAAAGTCTTTGTGGTACTCCTCGCAAAGATTCTTAACTTCTTCTTCCGTAAAGCCAATGAAAGGTGCTAACGTGCCGGCACTGACCATGGTAAACTCATCGAAGTTATTCAAGGCCGACTGCGTTTTTTCCTTTTTGATTGGCAGAATGCCGGTGAGGTATGCAAGCTGAATGTATTTTGTCGGCTCTGTACCTTTGAATAAGCCTCTCAGGAAATAGATATATTCTTCTTGAACAGCCTTATTGGTCGCTTCATCTCGGATCAGAATATCCCATTCATCAATAATCACAATAAATTTCTGACCGGTCGAGTTTCTGATGCGCGACAAAGCGTCCGCCAATGTCAACACTTCGTTAGGAAGAACTTCAGGGTAGTACTCTTTTAGTTCCTCAAAAACTGATTGCGTAATGTAGGATATAATACTTTTGATGTCTGCACAGCTGGACAAAAACCATTGTACATCTATATGGATCACATCATACTTGTTGAGATGCTTTTTGAAGTCGCTACTCTTGCCGATTGTAAGCCCATCGAACATCTTTTCTGAATCGCAGCCTTTGCTGTAATAGGCTGCCAGCATATTAGCCGTATAGGACTTACCAAATCTCCGGGGGCGGCTATTGCAGATATATGCTTCTGGTGTATCAAGAACGCTGTTGGTATATTCCAGCAGACCCGTTTTATCCATATAAATTTTTGAATTCAGTGCAACTTGAAACGCACTATTATCCGGATTCACGAATCTTCCCATTTCGCCAAAGCCTCCTTCAGAAGTCATTTATTTCTAAACATTCAAATGACATTAGTATAGTCATATAGTACCATTTATCGATACAAATAGCAAGTTGGAAATTTCCCTATAATAGTACAAAAGGTACAAAAGCGCCGCAGCAGGGATCTCTTTCATAGCATGATCTATCATCGCAGACACCTCATCTGCTATGACGATGATTAAATTTTGCCACATGGAATCCTGCTTTCTGCATATAATCTTCAAAAATATATGCAGATAAAACTCGAAAGGCGCAATAAGCCACAAATTTCGATAATTTTCCTTCGATGAACCTGTCAGATGTCATCTGTTTGAACCATTCGGAATTCCCGAATAGTTGCCATCACGGTCTATTCCTCATCTAAATTATAATATTACCATTTACTGATTCAAATAGCAAATCTAGTGTCATTCCATAACGACACAATAATGCCGTGGAAGTATTTCCTCCACGGCACGATCTGTCGTTATAGCTGTGCGTTTCTCTCCCTCTGCAAATTCCAGACAGGCAACCCTTCCCGGCGCTTTGCCTCGCATCGCTTTGCAGCCATGCGATATGTTTTCTCGCATCTTGGCACGCTCGTGGAATCCAGTCATGGCGCTGCTTCCCCAATGCGGTACAGCAGAGGACGCTATTCACTTTCTCGGAGGTTTGGAACCTCCTAATACATAAGAGAACAGCGAATCGGATTTTTTCCACAACTTTTTCAATTTTCTTTTTTTACCAGAAATATATCCACACGCATATCTTTCCACAAACCGGGGTGGATCTTAATCCCACGCGCTTTCTGATACTCATAGGCTGTTACAAAGTCAACCGCAAAACTCAAAAGTGGTATCTTTTCATCCAGCACGTTCACCTGATTTTCTTGACAGCTTTCCAGCCATTCCACCAACTTACGCTTTCTTTTGGTTCGGCTCATGTTCAAAAAGAAATCCTGTGGACGACATATTGTCGCGCAATCGGGTCCAGCACTTTCTTTATCCTGCTTGCCGGTTTGCTCTTGCTCAATATCATAGGGAACGCCACTTTTATAGGTAACCATCGCTATCGGCTGCCTTTCCGATTGGATAGGCATGATCTGCTGCACATTCACCAACTGCAACATCCAAATGTAGCGGTTATTGCTTTTTACAATCCGGTTGGCATACCTGTCCAGAAAGCCCGGCTCTATTTTACCATCCGGAAAAGAGGCATCATCGCTGAGTGCAGCCTCGATGCTGTGCATATCTAACCTTGCTTTAGGACGCTGTTCCTGTATGGAACTTTGCAGTAAGCCTTCGACATTTATAATCTCATTGTTTATTTCCGTACTTCTGCTTAAGAAATCATCCATAGTTATGCTTCGGCTTGCCCGCTGGCTGACAAGATCGTCCAATTCCTCATTCAGCGCAGAGAGCTTGTTCTCCAGCTGGTTTCCATCATTCGGTGTGCCGGTAGTGTTCAGATTTGCATCCAACATCCGCAAAAGACCCAGTATATCCTCGGCATTTTCTTTCCAAACTGTACGGAACACTTCCCTTGCCATCAATTCCAGCTTCCATTCAGATGCGTATGGTGCCGGACAAGGAATACCGTTCAGTGCTCTGGCGGCATCTTTCTTTTTGAACATTTTCGACCGTGCACAGATAAGCCGCATATTTTTCCCACCGTTGGCCGTTTTATCGTAGCCTTCGATTTGGAATCGCATCCCACAATCGCAAAACAGAATTTTCGTCCATTTGTTCTGCGGAAAGGACACACCAAATTTATGGGCACGACCATCTTTTCCTTTGACAAATGCAGCTCGCTTACTGCGGATCTGATTGCAGGTTTCCCATAGCGCCTCTGAGACGATTGGCTCAAAGTTTCCCTTTACAAGAACAAAGTCCTCCTCGCTGTGATTGATGCGGTTATGGCTGAGGAAGTCATCAATATGGGATTTATTATAGGTCATATAGCCCTTGTAAGTGGGCTTGCGGAGTACCCGTGATACCTTGCTCGCCGTCCAGCTCAGGCCACCACCGCCATCCTTGCGGTTTTCTTCTATAAGCATTTTGGCAACAGTCGTTTCTCCGTGCCCCTCGGCGTACAGATTAAAGATTCTGCGCACCGTTGCCGCCTGTTCCTCATTGATTACATAAGTTCCATCCACACGGTCATAACCGATAATATTACCGCTGCCATAGAGTACACCTTTCTCACGGCTCATCTTCTGTCCGGCTTTTACGCGCTCACTGGTCTTGCGGCTTTCATCTTGGGCAATGCTCGCCATAATGGTCAAGCGAACTTCTCCATCACCGTCCATTGTCCAGATGCCATCATTTACAAAATAGACTTCCACGCCGTATTGCTTCAGTTCTCGCGTAGCATTCAACGCATCCACCGTGTTACGCGCAAACCTCGACAATTCACGGGTGACAATCAAGTCAAAGCGGTGTTCCTTTGCATGCTCTATCATCCGCATAAATGATGGACGTTTCTTCATTTGGGTACCGGTTATGCCTTCGTCTATGTACTGCGCTACAACGGTCCAGTTGGGATTGCGTAATGCAAGGTCTGTATACCATTCCATCTGATTTCCCAGCGCAGATAGCTGTTCCTCATGTTCTGTTGAAACGCGGCCATAAAACACCACCCTGCGCGGTCGATTCTTATAATTTCCAATATAGTCTGTCATTTCGAACGCCTCCTTGTTCTTTCATTGTACAAGGGGCAAATTCATAAGGGAAATGTACAAAAACACTGGTACACTTGCCATCCTTGTATGAGCGTTGCTGCTCTATACTATAAGAGTACGTTCTCTTGATTTTTTTCCACAATCACTATTTTCAGTTCATTGCACTTGACATACATCAAGTAGCCATGCCACGCGGATAGCATTTTTCAGAACATATCAACAAAAATGACCCTGCACGATTCTGTGCAGGATCAAAATATTTATTCGTTTTATTTTCGTACATAACTGGTTGATGGGCCGACTCCGACTTTTTCAAATAACTATTTCGAAAAATCAGCCTGGCTATCAAACTTGAATTTGTTATTCTCCTATGGAGGCACCGCTATCGTCTTTAAGGCCACAAATCGCAACTATACCATTATTTTTATAACTTACAACGAGAGTAGTGTCATTCCCAAGTTTCCAACATGCAGTGCTGTTTTCACTGGTATCAGGCTTCCCCCATACCTCTCTAAGCTGGTCAATATGGTACCCTGGCAAAAGGCTATTAACATCGGCTTCACTCATTTCTGCGATTGCCGTCAGAGTGGGAAGATTGTCGTTGCTTTTGCGATTGTAGTATCCATAAAACCATGCCGATACACATATTGCGAGAACCAAAATGATTACAGCCATAACAGATAGCTTCTTTTTCATACAATCACACTCCTTTGTCAAATGCCGATTTGGTAAACCATCTATACAATACTTATTTGTCTTAAATGTCGCATTAAACAGATTACGCAAAAAGGAAGTCATTTCTTCCCAATAACCGTAAACATTCGCTTCTTGCATCAGCGTATCGTATTCATCCAGTAAGATAATTACTTTTTTTCCATATGCATGCTCCAAATATCTGCACAAATAATTAAGACTGTCACACGCGGTAATATCATCCATTTCCGCCATCTCTGTCAGAATGTGCCGGTATGCCATTTTTTCGGATTCCATAAGTTTTTCATTTTCGAGCAGATATTCAAAATCCTGATACAGACTTACAATCCGGGATTTGACCTGTTTTTTTGCATCAGATACATTATCCGCTTTTACCGATGCAAAACTGAGATATAAAACAGGATATGTGCCCTGAATCTGCCGGTACCCGGAATCTTTCCAGATATCAAGTCCTTTAAACAAATCTCCCCTGTCTGCATATTTATTGGGAAAAAAGCAGTTGAGCATACTCATATTAAGGGTTTTGCCAAAACGTCTTGGACGTGTGATCAGCGTAACATCATCCCTGTAGTTCCACCACTGCCGTATGAAATCTGTCTTATCAATGTAGAAGCACTGACTTTCTCTTAATGCTGCAAAATCCTGTTTGCCAATTCCAACCTGTTTTTGCATAGTTCTACCCATTTTCCACGGTTTTGTGCGTTTCATTATTTTTATTTATCATAGCAGATAACGTTTTAAAATGCCACCTTCTCCAGATGTTTTCATTTCTAAATGCGTCTGTAAGTATGGAGGACAAAACTTAACAGATCCCAAAGCAATTCTAAAAAATATAAAAATTTTCCTTTACAGTTATTCAATTTTAATACTATAATACAAGGGATTATAAAATAGTAAAGAGGCCTGCCATCATGCAGAACATAAAAACGATTGCCGGAACTTTCACGATAGGCACTTATGAAATTCCAAAACAATATGTATGTGCAAAAACACCTACAATTACACAAAAAAATGATATCTGTGAGATCGTAACCTACGATCAGCAGATTACCGTAAATGGACATAACTATGCTCCGGTACTGCATCAAAACTGTATGCAGCCGGAGCAGATTACATTATATCCACTTGTAATCCGGCAGGAACACGCGACACTGACCGTGTCCGACCGTTATCATACCGGACATTGGAAATCCGGGGATGACACACAGATTTCCGACTGGCGTCCAAAGCTTATGCACCGGGGATGTGTGCCATGTACCAATTGCGGAAGGTGTTAGCACTTTTTATATTTTATTCCAGCCAAAGTGTAACCGCAGATTTATTTTCACTTGGCCTATAATATAATTTACGGTCTTTTATGCTGACTTCCATTTCCTGATGTGCGTAAATTTGTCTGATATGATCTGGAATGCCTTCCGGAAGTTCTATTTCAATTACCTCCGGCAACTCTCCACCAAATACATGAATAACCACATACGCCTGCTTATTTTTTCCTACCCGTAAAAGAGCCTGCCAGCCTTCTGGATGCCGTGCACTTTTAATTTTCGGCCCGTAGCGGTAAGACTGTCCTTCTTTTATAATGTCTTTAATCTTTCCGTAAAAAGAAATTCCCTGCTCGATCAGATTCCATTTTTCCGGTGCAAGCTGTGTCACATCCCCTGATATACACATACGTCCAAGAAATGTATTGGAAATAGAATATGCAATTCTCTTCAGAGAATCATCCTGTCGAATTACCGCCCAGATCTGACTTTGTGCCGGATGAATAACTCTGTGCAGATTTGCTGCTATAATCGGAATTTCTTCGCACTCATGTGCATCAGAAAAGGAAGCCATACTCATAACAGACATCAGTTTCGGCTCCAGCCGGTGTCCTCCGGACGCACAGTTTTCCAATACAATTCCCGGAACCTCTTCTTTTATTTTTTCAAAAAATGAAACTGAGGCTTCCATATTTTTGCGAAGACCTTCTCCTGGTGATTCTGCTCCATCGCAACCGATTCCGATCGTTTCATTGTAATCAATTTTCATATAGCCAAAGCCATATTTTTTTAAAGTTCCAATCACTTTATCTGTAAGATACTCATCTACCCACGTGTCCTGCATATCCCAGAAACGTCGGAAATATGTGGTTAATACCGCATGATCTTTATGCAATAAATGTTCTGTAAGATGATATGCACGGGAAGCACTTCCCACATTCTCAATCTCAAACCAGATTCCCGGTACCATTCCCGCATCCTTTATTACCTGAACCGTCTTCTCCATTCCGCCGGGAAATAATTCCTTTGAAACTTCATAGTCGCCCATTCCGATATCCCACGGAATTCCATTTTCTTTATACCAGCCACAATCTATGACAAAATATTTAAACCCTTTACCTTTGATTGCATCTACGATCTCGCAAATGTTTTCATGAGACGGATTTCCCCATGTTGTACAATACTCATTAAACACAATCGGAAGATCCTGTTCGCTTTCCGGTGCTTTTAAAAAGCCTTCCACCAGTCCGGCTGTTGTAAGTCTTCCGGTAAAAATATCAAAAGAATCTGTGTGTGCTGTACTTACAATGGCTTCCGGGGTCGTAAAATTTTTTCCCGGTTCCACATTTTTCATCCAATGTCCCAATTCCCGGTCTGCCAGTCCTCCGCTCAAAGCCAGTCCGTTATCTTTCCTGTAAACTTCCATCTGCCACGATGCCGGATGAGCAATTTGTGCCCCCCAAAATACATGGTTTTTACGATCTTCAATCGCTGCGAATGGGAAAAAACGGTTTACCGGCATAGAGCCTGCCTGACCAAAACGTTCACAGCGCACTGCATGCGGGTCCCAGGCCGGTTCTAACTGTAAGTCTTCTACAGGAATAGCTTCATGCCTGCCTTCCTGACTCCATACACTGCGTACACGGTGCAGCCATAGCGTTCCATTTCCATCCCCCTGCATATAAGGGGATAAACCTCCAAGAGAAAAACTCTCAAACATTTCCAGACAACAATTTGTTTTACTCTGGTTTTCAAATGTACAGGATATCCGGACATATGGCATATTTTTCAACCATACAAGATGGTGTATCAATCTATGCCCATCTTCATCCATCATTATAGTATTTACTTGAAGCTGCTCTCCAACGAATTCATCTGTCTGCTCAGAAAATTTTAATTTTCTCACACTTTCGCCGTTACGCATGGAACAGCCTCCTGCGTATGCTTCATTATAAATATCTCCTGTCAGTTTATATTGAATCAGTGATTCCATAAAACAATTATCTGTTACAATATGTTCCTGCGATACGTTTTCCGGCAGCAATTGAAATCCAACCTGCATACTATTACGGTCAATTAGATATCTTGCCACCATATCGCCTAATTTGTATTCCTGCAAAACTTCCAGATGCATGATTTCCCTCCTTTTATCCTTTTACAGCACCAACCGTCATTCCTTTAATAAAATATTTCTGTAAACTTAAAAACAGAATTGCGATCGGAAAAACCGAAATTACAATTGCCGCCATTGCTGTTGTATAATCACTGCTCTGTGCAGAGAACAATGACTGAATCGCCACGGTAAGCGTTTTTAATTCTTTTTTGCTGACATATAAACTTGCAAGTAGGTAATCATTCCAGATCTGGAATGCCTGCATAATAATAAGTGTTGCCATGGCCGGTTTTAAAAGCGGAAGTACTACCGAAAAATATGTCCGAAATACAGAACATCCGTCAATTCTTGCTGCTTCTTCCAGTTCCAAAGGTACCGTTGACATAAAACTGGTCATCAGAAATACTCCAAATGAAACTCCGGTTGCCACATACATAAATACAATCCCAAATCTTGTATTTGTAAGATGTAATTTATAACCAATAGTATAAATTGGAAGGAACAATGCCTGATATGGAATTAAAATACCAATGACAAAATAAATATAGGCAAACTTAAAAAACTTCTTCTTACATCTTGCTATTGCCCATGCAGTCGTGCCGCATAACAGAGCAAGAATCACAACACTGGTTGCCGTATACAAAAATGTATTTGAAAAAGTTGTTGCCAGATCAAGCTTTTTAAATGCATTCACATAATTCTCAAAATTTAATTTCTCCGGTAACGAAAGCGGACTGTTCAAATATAATTCTTTTTTTGTTTTGAAAGAATAATTTATAATGATGAGAATTGGTGCCAGAAATACAACCAGAGCAATGGTCATAATAACCTGTATGATTGCTGTGGTCTTGGTATATGGCTGATGGTCTCTGTTTTCTTCTTTGTTTTTTCTTCTTTTCATCATGCCTGCACCTCCTTACTCTTCAGTCCCTTCACCTGAACAAATGCAACAAGCAATAACACGATAACAAGCGTTACTGACATTGCGCAGCCATATCCATACTGTCTGCCATTAATCGCCGTTGTATATGTCTGATAAATCATAGATGTTGAAGCTCTTCCAGGTCCTCCTTTGGTGGAAGATACCAACAGATCATATACTTTTAAGGAACCAGTGGTAATTCCAACAACGCAAATGGTAATTGATGGTGCCAGCATTGGTATTGTCACATTTAAAAATCGTTTTACAGGACCGGCACCATCTACTTTTGCAGCCTCATATAATTCTGCCGGTACAGACTGTAAACCTGCAAGATAGATAAGCATCCAATAACCAATCCACTGCCAGTTATTTGCAATTAACAATCCACTTAAAACGGTTTCCTTTTTACCGAAAAGTAAAAAGTTAATGCTTGTTCCTAAAAGATCATTAAATGCCGGCAATACGTTGGAAAACATCTTAAGCCACACAAATCCGACAATTACAGCACTGATTAAACACGGAATAAAAAATACGGTTCGATAAATTTTCTGTGCCTTAATTCCACTGTCCAGTGCAACTGCAAATAATAAAGCGACCACATTCTGGATAATTGTATTGCCAATAGTAAATTTAATTGTAAACCACCATGCATTCCAGAAGTCAGAGTCTTTCATTAAATCTATATAATTCTGAAAACCGACAAATGTTTTTTCCGCCGACATTCCATCCCAGTTTGTCAGTGAATACCGAATTGCCAGAATAAGCGGTATAATCAGTCCAATTGTAAATATAATAATCCCGGGAAGTACCAGACACATGTATTGTCTTGCCATTTTGGATTCCATAGAATACTTTTTCTTTTTCATTGATACACACATCCTTTCCAAAAATAAGAGGGAAGAGGTTCACCTCTTCCCTCCTTCATTTCTAGTTTGCAGAACTTGCTTTTACTCTTTCATCTGATGCTTTTAAGCACTCTTCAAAAGTCTCATCACCCTGCAACCAGGCTGCAATATCTTTAGCATTTTCTTCCTGGAAACCACCCCATACCAACTGGTTATTTCCTAATGTTACATCCACAATTCTTCCTTCATTGGCATACTTGTCAATATCCTCCTGACTTGGGTTTTCAAATGTTGGTGTAACATCTTTAAGCATAGAAGCTGTTTTTGTATAATCCAGAATCTGTACTGCCAGATCCTTATCGCTTGTCAGCACATCCAGCACTTTATTGATCGCATCCTGATGTTCTGACTGGGCACTCGTCATAATTGTAATATTTGGCTCAAAAATTAATTTGGAATCTCCGGTCTGATTTGGGAATGGGAAAATTCCAAAATCAAAATTTTCATCAATATCCAGAAAATTCTGAATTGACCATGAACCTGATACCTTCATTGCAGCCTCACCCTGCACCATTTTTGCATCACAATCGGTCTGCTCTGTTGAAAATGTCTCTGGGAACGTATTATCATAAATTAATTTGTTATACTGATAAGCGGTCTGAGCCTCTTTACTGTCAGAAAAAGAAGTCTCTCCATTACGGAATTCATCGCCCCAGCTTTCATCTTTGTTAAATACATCATTCATCATAAACTGCATGGTCACATTTCCAATTGACCACGTATCTACCATATGGCTTGCAAATGGTGTAATTCCCTTTGCTTTACAATCATCAATGATTTTCTGCAGATCTTGCTGTGTTTCCGGAACACTCCATCCATTGTCTTTAAACATTTGTTTGTTGTAATATACGCCCTGATACATTGCATTGTATACAAGACCGTATGTTTTTCCGTCCACGGTCACATTTTCACGTGCCGCATCAAGTCCACGATCCAGATATGTCTCGTCAATTTCCCCGAGCACGCCTTTCGGTGCATATGTAGAAACATCCTGTGCTTTTCCAATCATAATGTCTGGAAGTCCGGACTGCATATACTGCTGCATCTTTGGCTGGAAATCATTTCCCCAGTCAACGCATTCCCACTCCAGTTTGATTTCCGGATATTTCTTTTCAAGTGCTGCATCAATAAATTCCTCAATTCCGGCATCTGTTGTTGACTGTCCCGCCAATACAGACAACGTAACCTTCTCCCCTGAAGATGTTTTGTTTCCTGTCTGACTGTCCTGTGCATTTTCTCCGGAACCACAGCCTGTTACCAGCCCCATAGCTAATGTTCCAACCATTAAAATACTGATTACCCTCTTCTTCATTTCGTTTCCTCCTTCTATTGATCACGTTTTTGATAGGTATATTATAAAAAATAAAGAGAAGGTATGATTAGGACTTTTTTGTACTTTTCACTTGCACATCTTTGCAATTTTATTCACAGCTTTGTTCCCGATGGTCATCCGCATACTTTAATACATCTTCCAGTAGAATTTTTTTATTTAGCCACAGTAATTGCTGTTCTGCCACCTTTTTTTGAAACGTCCAGGTTAATTGTTCATTTCCCGTGGTTACATCAATGACTTCATTTTTTGCTTCATATGACTGGATATCAGATTGAATTTTATTCTGATTGTTGTCTGTAACCCCTTCTATTAAAGAAGACGTTTGCGTAAAATCAGCAATCTCCTGTGCCAGTTTCTGATCTCTCAACAGCCGGTTGAAAATCTGATCAACTGTATCCTCCTGTTCTGTTTTTGCACTTTTCATAAATGTCATATTCGTTTCTTTAATTAGCTTTGCATCCCCCGCCTGATTTGGAAATGAAAAAATTCCAAAATCAATATCTTTTCCATATTGACTCGAAAACTGCATAGACCATGAGCCGGTAAGATACATTGCAGCTTCTCCCCTGACAAATCTGCTATCACATTCAAACTGATCGATTTGAAATGCGTCCTCCCATGTATGGTTCAAAATAAACTGGTTATTTTTAAAACAATTTCGTACCTCTGCGTTGCCCTCATAATTTTGATCCCCTTTACGAAACTGATCTCCCCAATCCGGCATTTTATCAAAGATTTCATTCATCATATACTGCATGGTCATATTCGCCACCTCCCATGATTCCTGAAAATGAGAAGCAAACGGTACAATGCCTTTTTTCTCCAGACACGCAACAACATCTTCTAACTCTTCTCCTGTCGTGGGCGGGGTCAGTTTATATTTTTTAAAAATATCTTTATTATAGATTACTCCCTGATACCATGCATTATAAGGAATTCCATATACCACCCCATCAACCGTTACTTCTTTCAGCGCATCCTTTTGTATTTTCCCCAGATAAGAATCTGAAATCTTCGCAAGATTCCCAGCCTTTGCATATATCTGTACATCCTGTGCTTTTCCAATTATAATATCCGGGATTTCACCTGCTGCAATCCTGCTTTTCATCTGTGTATTAAACTGATCTCCCCAGTCAACGCACTCCCACTCCAGATAAACCTGCGGAAAATTTTTCTCCATCCACTCATCGATCATATCTTCCACTCCGGCATCTGATGTTGATTGCCCTGCTAATACAGATATTACTATCGTATCCCTTTCCGTTTCCCTATTATTTTCTTTATAGGAAATACATCCTGTCAGTGACAACAGCAATATCACAATAAACAGGTTTGCCAGCCATCTTTTCATGCTTCTTTTTCCCCCTGTAGTTCTATACGGTAATTTCTTGGATTCATTCCTGTGCTCTTTTTAAACACTCTGCTGAAATAAGTGTAATCATCATATCCAACCATAAAAGCAACATCCGCCAAACTGATTTCTGAATTTTTCATATATTCTTTTGCCTTTTCTATCCGCTTATTAGTAATATATAGAATAAGGCTTTCTCCCATTTCCTGACTAAACATTTTTGACAGATAAGAACTGTCCACATGATATTTATTTGCCAGTGCAGATAATGACATTTCCTCTGCATAATGCTCCTGTATCCATTCCACGACCAATTGAACAATTGATTTCATAGATTTTGTTTCTGTCTCAGCTTTTGGAGGAAGTAAATAAATAATCGCATCTTCTATATTTCTTTGCAATTCATCATAATTTAAGGTTTCTATTGTTTTATCTACTGCCTCCACCACATTTTCTGCATCTGCAACCAATACTTCCCCATGTTTCTGAAATATGTAATTCAGAATAATATCAAAAATCTGTTTTACCGTCTGCTTTACTTCCAGATAACTCCACCGTTGTTCCTGACAATCACACAAGCCTGTCATTTCCAATACAATCTTTTTAATTTTCTGCTGGTTTCCACATCCCAATGCATTTTTTAATTGTTTATCAACTTCAACAGAAATATGCTGATTCCATTTTTCTACCTGTTCATCAGAGGAAGTTACAATTTCATCTTTATAAACATAACTTCTCGTCATAAGCATACTAATTGCCTCTACATATGCCATAGAAAGACTTTCCATGGCATAAAAATGAGATCCAACACAAATGGTCATACAAGTATGGTATTTTGCAGAAGCCTTTACCCGTAGCTTTTCTGAAAGCTGTAGAAGTTCCTGCTCACTTTTTTGGGTTAAAATTATATATTCATTCATACGATAGATGTTATTAAAAATAATATCATCCTCCTGAAAAACCTGACGAATCATATTTTTAATGTCATATGATAACCATTCACATTTTCTCTCATAAGTGGTTATAATATCTGACAAATTATGAATTTTGACCAGTATTAACCGTACCCCCTGCATTTTTACAGAACCTCTTTCACCTGCAAAAGTATTATTCCATTTTTCTGTTTTATGAATCAACTGGCTGTATTCCCTGTCCTGCATGATAGAGGATGCTTTTAATAATTCTGCCTGCTGATTTTCATTTGCACTGATTTTTTCCAATGCTTTTACAATCGCACGAATTAAATCAATTTTCGAAATCGGCTTAATCAGATAATTCATTGTGCCTGACAGAAAGGAATTTTTAACATAATCAAAATCATCATATCCGCTAATTACAAAAGTAATAATTTCTGGATATTTGTCTTTTACCCTCTGCAACAGCTCCACCCCGCTTAGAAATGGCATATTAATATCTGTAATAAAAATATCCGGTTGATAATTATTTATCTTTTCCCACGCATCCTCCCCATCTGCTGCTGGTTCTAAAAAATATAAATTATATGTTTCCCATGGAATCATACTGCGCATTTTTTCTCTCGTCCAATACTCATCATCTGCAAATAAAACCTTATATGTCTTTTTCTTCATTGTTGCTATCCTCCCCACGATCTGGTAAAATCATAAACACTTTTGTCCCTTCTCCAAGCATACTTTCCAGATGCATTCCATATTGATTGCCATATAACATTTTTAATCTGGCATTAATATTATGTAAACCTATGGAATTTCCTTTTTCCACAAAATCAAGTTCATTCTTACGCAAACTTTCATTTATTGCAGATGTGTCCAATCCTATTCCATTATCTTCGATACAAATAACCAGATCCATCTGCTCTCGTTTTATCTGTATCCCAATTTTCTTTTTTCCTCTTTTATTACGCAGACCATGATTAATTGCATTCTCCACAATCGGCTGCAGTGAAAGTCGTGGCAGTTTACTTTTTAATGTCATTTCATCCACATCAAATGTATACTGAATGTTATCATGCATCCGCATGTCCATAACATAAATATAATTTTTCAGATGGGCAATCTCATTTTCAACAGTAGAAAATGGATCTTTCATATTTAAGCTATAACGAAATATAAGCGCCAGTGACTGACTCATATGACTGACTTCCGGGCAGTTTCGAATTTCTGCAATACTTGCCATTGTATCCAGTGTATTATATAAAAAATGTGGATTAACCTGTGCCTGTAATGCTTTGTACTCTGCCCGATTTAAAAGTTGCTTGGTCTGGTATTCTTTTTGTTTTAATTCCTCCATCTGATCCAGCATCTCATTAAATTGTTGGGCTAACTCTCCTATCTCATCTTCTTTTACAATTTTTGCCCGAAGCTGAACATTACCATTTCCAATTTTCTGAATCGTATTCATTAATAATTCCAAAGGTCTTGTTAATCCGCTCGATATGAAGCCAGTTATAATCATTGAGACACAGATCATTAATAAAGCGATCGCCAATAAGTTAATTGTAAGATTTCTCTGGTTTTGTCTTAATACTTTTTGCGGCATCATGGAATATGCAGTTAAATTATAATGTTGCTGATCAATACGGAAAAATTCCTGTTTTGAATTGGTTTCATTTTCAGCTTTTTTCCCACAGGCAATCGATTTTTCCAAAGCATTATATTCTTTTGTCTGTTCTGCATCCAGATCTCCCAATGTATCAATCGGCCGATCCCCGGTTGGCTGCAGCCACATGAATGCCGTGCGGTCTATTCTGTATTTATCCATAATTTTTTCAAGATTCTTTGTATCTACATCACACACCACGTATCCGATTTTATCCTGAAGATTACTTTCATTGTACAGTTTCATAACAAAACGTAATATATTTTTATTCCTGTATTCATTATAATAGCTGGATACCAGCATTACGGGATTATCTAACTCCACATATTTTTTCACAATTTCAGCATTTGTATATTCCGGATCTGAATATATATCCGAAGCATAATTATGTTTTGGTGTAACCGCTCTTCGATAAGTGCTGATGACCTGATGATCCATTGTATACAAATAAAAAGAGACCACATCATCCCCTGTCTCAAATTCATCGGTCGCTATGTCATATGCTTTTCTGTAAAATTTCGATTGCAATTCCTTAATTGTTTCTTTTTTTCTCAGGCTTTGCAATAATTCATCATCCATATAAATTTCTATTAAATTATTTTCTATCCCCTTAATCAATCCATAAATTTCATTTTGCATACTCTGCATAGATTGTTCACTTTCTTCTTTTGCCTGCTCATATATTAATTTTGAAGAAAGATTTTGAAATAAACATGTTTGTATAATAAGTGCTGCCAAAACACACCCCAACACCATAATAAAAATTTTTGTGCGTAATTTCATGTTCTCCTCCCATTATTCCGCTGATTATTTTATTATATCATGTTATAGATTGCTGTACTTGGATTTATTTGTAATGTGAGTTGGATAAATTTGTGTGACTTAATACCATTTTACAAAAAATTAGCGGAAGAATATCATTTTTAGTATTCTTCCGCCAGTTATAATTATTTTGTTTTTATTTTACAACAACTTTTTATTTTTCCTTTCCCACTCCATTTTCCTCGTAAAAATCAAATAAAAAATGACATTCAACACGATTCCAAAACAGGTGGCGACCGGAGCTGCCAGTCCGATTTTTGTAAGGCTTGCATGTGGCTGTATACTCATAACATAGGCAAGTGGCAGTCCGACTTTCAGGAACCGCTTACACTGCCCGTTGATTCTGAAATCCTTCTTTTGAATGCCAAATTTTAAATCTTTCTTTTTTAACAGTATAATCGCAAGAACCACACTCACTGCCTGCGCTGCAACAGTTGCAATTGCTGCTCCTGCCGCATCGAGATGAAATCCTGCGACGAGAATTAAATCCCCGATAATGTTTACAACACATGCGACTGCCACGAATATAAGCGGGGATCTGCTGCTTTCCAGCCTTCGTATCGTATCAAGATAGTGTATGTGGGAGAATGTTACTCCGTTGGGTAACTTCGGAAGCATATCTCTTACACGCTTTGCGAGATAGCATGCATCCATGACTTCCTTGATTTTGTCTCCTGTCATTTTGAATACCTCTTTTCAGTTATTTACTTTATATAATTACATAAAGTAATTACTTGTAAAAACTATTTCTATGACATATTATTTAAAAAACCTTGGGAGTGCCAGCTCCCAAGGTTCTAAAGTTCATTACGGAGAAATGTAGTAGCCAGCTACAGATGCCAATACAGAAATAAGAAAAGTAATTATGTACTCCAAACAAGTCACCCCCTTCCTGCTGGAAAGAGTCGACAGCAAAATTATGATAACACGAAAATATGTTCGATACAATATTTTTTACTTGATTTTTCTTTTATATGATTGTAATATATATTTAGCTAAGAAAAGTGATTATGATTCCAAGTGGGTCAATAAAAACCTGAAGTGCCAGCTTCAGGTTTTTATTTTACAACAATTTCTTATTTTTTTGCCTTCTTTGATTTTGTTTCCTGTCATTAACAGAAAACCGGTTACCATCCACAGGTTTCCCTGTAAACAGTAACCGGTAAAAAAATTTCTCACCTATTTTTTTCGGTTTTATTTCCACACTTCTTCCGCGATTTCCTTCACAAGTGCAAGTTTTGCCCACTGCTGCTCTTCGGTCAGCTTGTTTCCGATCTCACAGGATGCAAATCCACACTGCGGACTCAGGCACAAACGATCCAGCGGAATATACTTTGCTGCTTCACGAATTCTTGTGATCACCTTATCCTTATCTTCCAGTTCCGGCTTTTTGGTTGTGATCAGACCAAGTACAACTTTCTTGTCCGGAGACACCTTTGCAAGCGGTGCAAAACCACCGGATCTTTCATCGTCATACTCCAAAAGCAGTGCATCCACATGCTCCTGCGCAAACACGTAATCTGCCACGGAGTCGTATGGACCGCTGGTAAAGAATGTAGAGTGATAATTTCCACGGCAGATGTGGGAAGTGATCACCATATCCTCCGGTCTGTTTTCGAGTGCAAGGTTATTCACCTTTAAGAGCCGGACCTTTACCTCTTCAATATCAAC
>OHRF01000383.1_pt1 | contig 23809 bp, 16 predicted proteins | sample 1578291 | NCBI WGS metagenome assembly OHRF01 (sample SAMEA3879576, study PRJEB24766) | human gut metagenome | biome: human-associated habitat; feature: feces | place: USA | collected 1985/1987 | reverse complement strand
CTCTGCCTTCATCCTCTCGTTCCACAGGATTCTCTTAATTTCCTGCTGTGCCTCCCTGGAAATACCCGGCTCTGCATAATAGGTTTCTCTCTTTCGTGCCGGATTTTCTTCCGTGGTACTTCTGGCAATGTTGAGTTCCCGTGGGGCATCAATGAGCAGCCTTGCGTGATTTCCCGAACCACCTACATAGACCACACGGATGTTATCACCAATGTTTACATATTGCCCCTGTTTCAATGAAAGTTTCAGCATTTTGTTACCTCCATGTATGTATTCCATACCCTGTTTCCTCGGGTATGTCCTGCGCATTTTCTTACGCATCTGCATTTTTATAAAATGCTTCTTTTCTTTTTATTTCAAAAATGCGACAATGTTTTATAGAATGTTGCATTTTATATCACAAAAGCACTTTATTTTTGGCTTGAAAGGAGTAATTTTTATGGGAACAACACAACCGATCCGAAACCGACAGGAACTGCAGAATTTCAGTTCATACTACAAGCAGGTAAAACCGCATCTGCGAAATTATACTTTAGTTGTATTGGGATTAAACACTGCACTGAGAATCAGCGATCTATTAAATCTTCGCTGGAGAAGTGTCTATGATTTTAAAAAGAACTGTTTTCGGGATCATCTTTTGGTATGGGAACATAAAACAGGAAAAAGAAATTATATTGCGATAAACCAGAACGCGAAAAATGCCCTGTATCTATATTTTATGGAAAGAACCCCCGATCCGGAGGAATATGTTTTCTCCAAACGGACAAACCCTTATAAACCGCTCAGCCGTTCACAGGCTTACCGCATTATTAAAGAAGATGCCTCACATACAACCAGTGAGGAGGCAATCAGCTGTCATTCTCTCCGGAAAACCTTTGGCTATTATGCATGGAAGGAAGGCGTCCAGCCAGCACTTTTAATGAATGTTTTTAACCATTCTTCGTTTCATATCACGAAACGTTACCTTGGAATTGAACAAGACGAAAAGGATCTTGTCTATCTGAATATTAATCTGTAAAACGTTCGGGGAATGCTTTGTTGCGATACCATGTACAAAGCGTTCAACAAAGCGTTCTCTTTCATAAAATGTTTGACTTTAATCATAAAATGCGTTATTCTGTTTTCAATAAATATCTATATTCCAAATCTGATGCCAGGCCGTTGTTACCAAAAAGGCAGCACGTAGCAATCATGGGGAGCATTTCGCTCATATATCACAATTGGAATTAAAATTTCATAAACGTGTCATAGCAGAACTGTTTCTTATTATTTCATATTGTAAAAACAGACGTTTATGATATATACTAAAAGAAAGGCAGGATACCACATGGAGAAATCTGACATTCTGACAGCTTCACTGCCAGATGCCAACGATGAAACAGCCGATCACAGCACCATTTTTGATGATGTTTTCCGAACAATTGCTCAGAAAATGCCACAGCTTCTGATTCCTCTGATCAATGAAGTATTCCACACTTCTTACAGTGAAGAAGAACATTTTGAACAGCTGCGGAACGAACATTATGAAAAATATGGCACTGTGATTACAGATTCTATTATCCGGATTGGCAATCACATTTATCATCTGGAATGCCAGTCCTCGAAAGACAAAACGATGGTTATACGAATGTTCGAGTATGATATTTCGATTGCGATTGAGCACGCTTCTTATGAAAATGACGAAATCTGGGAAATTGAATTTCCACAGTCCTGCGTTCTCTATATCCGTAACCACCGCGATCTCCCGGACTATCACGAAGCGGTCGTGAAGTTTGCGGATGGACAAAAAGTGCGCTACCGTGTTCCAATTTTACAGGCAAAAAAGTATACCGTTGACCGCATTTTTGAGAAACGGCTACTGATTTTGCTACCGTATCATATTTTACGGTATGAGCACTTTTTGAAGCACAACGGGACGGATACCAGAAAGTTACAACAATTGTTAGCTGATTTCCGTGAAATTAACCGAAGACTTGAAGAAACAGCTGAAAAAGAAAATAAATCACATCTTTATATGGATATGATTGTTCTGATTGAACAGATTGCAGATTATATCATTCCAAAAAACAATACCATTAAGAAAGGATTGAGTGATGTTATGGGTGGCAAGATTTTAAAATTACGGTCGGAGGAATTGCTGGAACTAGGCGAAGCTCGTGGCGAAGCCCGTGGGGAAGCTCGTGGAAAAGCAAAAGGCAGACTTGAAGGCAAACGCGAAGAAAGACTCGATGCAATTCAAAATATGATGGATCTTGGATTGACAAAAGAACAAATTTTAAGAAAATATTCTCTGGAGGAATATGAGGCAGCATTGCGTTCTATGCCAGCAAAAGTATAACCGAAAAGAAAATTTAAAATATTTTCTTTTCAGGGGTTAAGGAATGCTTCCATCGTCCGATATATTATGTGTAAATAAAAATGCAACATTCTATAAAAGAATGTTGCATTTTTATTTCTATATTTATTTTACTCAAACACGATCCTATTTATACTACTTACTTTTTATGGTATCTTCAAACGCTTTCCGCACATCATCATTATGGCTTGTGATAATAAGGACTGCATACTGCCCTTTCGTAAAAACCAACCCATCCTGAATCCGGCTGACCTGCTTCGGTTCATAGGACTGCAGCAAATTATACCGATCCTGCTGATGCTTTGTCAGGCTTTCTTTTGCCTCATCCACATCTGCCTTATCTTTCACGGCAATCACTACAATTTCATCTGCTTTGTGTCCATCCGAAGAATAGCTTACAAAATAACTGTCCACTTTTTTATAGTCCATGTCAGAAATATTGGAAAACTTATCTTCTGCATCTTTTTCTGCGCTGCTGGCATTGAGCATCTCCGGCAGATCCGGATCCGCTGCTTCCATCGCCGTGCGCAGGTCATACATACTGACAGAACCGGACGTGTTTTTCTTCGCACCACATCCCACACACATCACCAGCATGATCAGAACCAGCAGAAGTTTCCAACCCGTTTTTTGTTTTTTCATCTGTTATCTGGCCTCCACAGTTTCTTCCGTACTGAACGTTGCCCCATTTTGTGCCGCATTATCCATGGTCATATCCTTATTTCCGATATCAGCACTTGCGCCATCCATCATCATGCCATCTCCGTTTGCAGATTCCAGTCCCTGAAATGCTTTCTGGACAGCCTTGTCGATTTTTTTCTGTTCTTTTTCGCTGATATTCTGGCTTGTATTGTCCGTGTTATATCCCGGCATGGTAACATTAAACAAATATCCTTTTCCATCCGGATCCTGAATCCAGTTGTAAGTTCCCAGACTGTATGGCATATCCTTATAGTTTCCGGACATCAGGAAATTGTCAATGGAAGAAGCTATGGCATTTGCCACCTGCGCTTTTTCCTCTGTAATATCCTCTTTAAACGCAACCATGACCCCGCCAAGCTTTTTGTCCATAGCAGCACGCAATGCTTTCGGCAGATCATATATACTGTCCACGGTTTTCTTATTCTGGTATGCCATATTGTACTTTAATGAGTTAGCTGCCGGGAAGTAATCGCGATCCCAGCTCTGGGACTGTCCATACATGGCATCCGTCACATTAAAGTTCGCATAATTTCCATTTCCTGCATCGGAATAAATATCGGTAATGTACCAGTCTCCGTCAATTTTTACCACATCCCAGCTATGGAATTTTTCTGTATTATGTTCCACTTTACATTCAATTCCCATCATCTGCATGAACATGCGGAATGTCGTCGCATAACCGACGCATACGGCATTGTGGTATTTTAACACACCGTATGGATTATCACAGTCTTCCTGTGTACTCGGAATAACGGTCAGTGCCCCGGAATCCTGCTGGAGCTTTTTGGTCATCCAGTCATACACCGCCTTTTCCTTTTCAAAATCAGACATGCTGTCCGTAATCTTCATATCTTTGATCGCTTTTTTTGCCATATCAAGGGTTTCTTTTTCTTTGTCTGTCAGCTTTGAAGTATCGCCGGATTTGTAGGCATCCGAAATATTTGTGGTAGGTTTGATCTCATAATTATCTGCGATCTTTACGTAATCCTCGGTAGTCTCAGGATTTTCTTCCTTTTTCTGCTCTGCAATATAGGATTTTAAAGTCACCAGATTAAACGCAGAAATCGTGGTACTTCCCACAACGCCTGCCGCAAGAATCACCGCTACAATCCCTTTCCATGCACCGCCTTTTTTCTTTTCTTTCTGCTCCGGCTGCACCGGATTACTTTTTACGCTTTCATAAGTTTCCATATGTATTTACCTCATATTTTAATTGATGTATTTTTCTACTGCACCTTTATTATAGCAGTTTCATATCCAAAAAAGGCTATCTTTAAAGAAACTTAAATAAAAATTAAGATCCGTCTGTACGAAAAAAGGACATCCACCGCGAATGTCCTTTTCTCCCATATGGTATCATCCTTATATTGCATCTTCCTCAATATGCTCCCTGCCCTGTGCAATGATTGACCGGACGTGGTCATCTGCCAGGGAATAAAAAACAGATTTTCCCTCCCTGCGGCATTTGACTAACTTATTCTGTTTTAAAATCCGAAGCTGGTGGGAAATTGCAGACTGTGTCATTGACAATGCCGCTGCAAGATCACAGACACACACCTCTGCTTCAAACAGGACAAACAGGATGCGGATACGGGTGGAATCTCCAAACACTTTAAATAATTCTGCAAGATCATACAGTTCCGTTTCTTCCGGCATCGTGTCATTCACGATCTTTAGCAGATCCGGATGTACCTGATTTTCACTACAGCATTCAATCTTTTCTTTTTCCATGAAGTTCCTCCTCTCCACCGGAACATTTCCGGCAGAATTATACCCTATAATTTTTTTACAAAAAGTGCGCGGATTGCATTCAGCACAGCAATCACCATAACACCGACATCTGCAAAAATTCCCATCCACATATTTGCAATACCTATCGTTACCAAAAACAGGCAGAGCAGTTTAATCCCGATTGCAAAACAGATATTTTCATATACAATCCGCAGGCACTTTCTTGCGATACGGATTGCTTTCGCAATCTTGAGCGGATCATCATCCATCAGTACCACATCTGCTGCCTCAATCGCCGCATCCGATCCAAGTGCTCCCATAGCGATTCCAACATCAACACGGGAAAGCACAGGTGCATCATTGATGCCATCCCCGACAAAGGCAACGGTACTCTTTTCTTCCCTGGTCTGCAACAGTTTTTCCACTTCGGAAACTTTATCTGCCGGAAGCAGCTGGGAATGTACTTCCGTGATTCCAACCTCCCCTGCTACCTGCTGTGCTACACGGTCATCATCACCGGTCAGCATTACCAGTCGGTGCACGCCGGAATTTTTCAGTGCCTGCATGGCAGCCGCCGCATTCGGCTTGAGCATATCTGAAATCAGTATATGGCCGGCATAAACACCATCGACTGCCAGATGTACGATTGTACCGGTACAGCTGCAGTTGCGATACGCAATTTTTTCTTTTTTCATGAGTTTGTCATTTCCTGCCGCAACCCTGTGTCCGTCTACCGTTGCGATCACACCATGTCCACCGATTTCCTGTACATCTGTGACCCGGTCCACATCCAGTTTCTTACCATAGGCTTTCTGCAGGCTGATACTGATCGGATGTGTGCTGTGACACTCTGCCAGTGCCGCATACTCCAGCAGCTGTTCTTCCTTTTTCGTATATACCGGATGTCCGGACACAACCGGACAGCTGCCGGATGCACAGTTTGTTCCATGAATTCCGCAGACTTCAAATACCCCCTGCGTAATTGTTCCTGTCTTATCAAAGACAACCGTGCGCGTTCCCGCAAGTGCTTCCAGATAGTTGGAACCCTTTACCAGAACACCCTCTGCACTGGCACCTCCGATTCCTGCAAAAAAGCTGAGTGGAATACTGATGACCAGCGCACACGGGCAGCTGATAACCAGAAATGTCAGTGCACGGTAAATCCAGATGCCCCAGTCTGCCGGAAGCCCCATAAACAGCATGCGGACAAGCGGTGGCAGAATTGCCAGTGCCAGCGCGCCGTAACAGACTGCCGGTGTATAATAATGTGCAAATCTGGAAATAAAATTCTCGGAACGTGATTTCTTGGAACTTGCATTCTCCACCAGATCAAGAATCTTAGAAACCGTAGACTCTCCAAACTCTTTTGTGGTGCGGATCTTTAACAGTCCGGAAATATTGATACATCCACTGATGATTTCCTCTCCCACAGCGACTTCCCGCGGAACACTCTCTCCCGTCAGTGCACTGGTATTCAGGGAAGAATGTCCTTCCACAACCACACCATCGATTGGAACTTTTTCGCCCGGCTGTACAATAATCACCGTGCCGATCTCCACCTCATCCGGATCTACTTTTTCAATCTGACCGTCTGTTTCAATATTTGCATAATCCGGCCGGATATCCATCAGATCACTGATATTCCGGCGGCTCTTACCGACTGCATAACTCTGGAACAGCTCTCCGATCTGATAAAACAGCATAACTGCAACGCCCTCTTTGTAATCACCGAGGGCGATCGCTCCGATGGTTGCCACTGCCATCAGAAAATTTTCATCAAACATCTGCCTGTTACAGATTCCTTTCCAGGCTTTCCGCAGAATATCATAGCCGATCACAAAATACGGAACCAGATAGAAAAGAAACTCCAGCCACTTTGGTATGGAAACAACGCTTCCTGCAATCCCGATGATAACCAGAAGCACTGCTGCCACAATAATTCGTTTCAATACTTTTTTCTGCTTTTTATTCATGGTGCCCTCCAATCTGACTGATACCTATGGAAAAAGCCGGATTTAAAGAAAGATCTCACAATCATCTTCCACTTTCTTACAGTTCTTTAACACATCCTGCATAACCGCTTTTGCATCTGCACCCTCTTCAAATTCTACGTTCATCTTCAGTGTCATGAAATTTACAGTTGCATCCTTTACTCCGGTAGTAGCTTTTGCAGCTTCCTCCATTTTATTTGCACAGTTTGCACAATCCACATCAATTTTGTAAGTTTTCTTCATCGTCGGTTTCCTCCATACTTTCCTTTTTCATTTTATCATTCTTTCATATGAGCATTTGTTCATATGTTTGATTCTATTATAGCGTAAAGTTCGTAAATGTCAATATATTTTTAATACGCTGGGATTGTTTCGGAATTGAATTTTCCAGACCATTTTTTTAATAAACGATTTGCATGTGTTTTTTAAGAAAATCAAGTGTTCTATCACTTTCCAAATTGATAGTGGACATATAGAAAATAAAAGATTGATTATGTCCCACTTGCATCGTGTGTTGGGACATATATGATATATTTTTCCAACTATGTCCCACTTATCACCGCCATCGGGACATATGTTCTCCTTGTGAAATCTGTAAGATTTATTACAGGATTTATAATAAACGGGTTATGTAAGATGTACTATCCGGTTTCTGTAATCCTTTTGTAAAAACAAAAAGAGTGGATGCTTTGGGACATCCACTCCACATGCCGGCTATGCCATGCCGTTTACGGTTTTATATTTATAGAGCATCTCCGCGTGGTTTTGTTCTTCCACCTGGATATCTGCCAGAAGTTTGCGCACATCGGAATCCCCGAATGCAAACACATCGGTATTATACGTTCCGGACACCATTTTTTCAGAACCAATGCTGTCTGTGGCAAGGAAATTATCGTTTTTCTTATCTTCCGGATTGGTCATAGAATCATAGGTTGCCTTTGGCTCATACATCTTTCCATCCCTGTCATTGACGTTACAGGATGGGACGCTGCCTTTCATGACCTGTTCCAGAGACTCCACATGCTTCTGCTCCTTTTTTTCCAGATCGGCAAACAAATCCCGAAGTACCGGGTCTTTTGCTTCCTGTCCGTAACGTTTGTACTTCTCCACGCAGGACAGCTCCTGTGTGTGCAGATCCTCAATTGTAGCCATCTCTTTTTCTGTTAAAACCATGGTTTAACCCTCTTTCTTTCCTGATATAATTCTGACGATTACAGAACATGAAAACTCCGCAATCTTCTCCTCTAGTATCTGTAAAAAAATACAACACATACCTGGTAAAATTTCGTCAAAAAGGGTTGAAACTTCTCACAACAGATTGTATAATTTCGTTTGTATTTTATACAATGTTTACAAAAAGGTGGATTATTTTATGGAAGAACGAGAAAAATTAAAATCCCGTCTGGGATTCATTCTCCTGTCAGCCGGATGTGCGATCGGAATCGGAAACGTATGGAAATTTCCATACACTGCCGGACAGGGCGGAGGCGGTGCCTTTGTGCTGTTTTATCTGTTGTTTCTGATTATTCTCGGACTCCCGATCATGACGATGGAATTTGCGGTTGGGCGTGCCAGCCAGAAAAGTCCGGTCAAAGCCTACCAGGCACTGGAAAAACCCGGACAGAAATGGCATATCCACGGGATTATCACATTGATCGGCTGCTATCTTCTTATGATGTTTTATACAACGGTCACCGGCTGGATGCTTCATTATTTTTATATGACGGTCACCGGACAGTTTCAGGGACTGGATGCCGACGGTGTATCCGGACAGTTTACCACAATGCTGAGCAAACCTCTGACCATGGGCTTCTGGATGGTGGTAGTTGTTTGCGCCGGCGTATTTGTCTGCTCCCGTGGACTGCAGAACGGTCTGGAAAAAGTAACAAAGGTCATGATGACTTCTTTGCTTATCATCATGATCATTCTGGCGGTCAACAGCTTTTTTATGGATGGTGCAAAAGAAGGCCTTGCCTTTTATCTGATCCCGGACTTTGAACGGATGAAACAGATCGGTATTGCAAAAACCATTACGGGTGCCATGAACCAGGCATTTTTCACGTTAAGCCTTGGAATCGGCGCGATGGCAATTTTGGGAAGTTATATCGGAAAGGAACGCTCTCTGCTTGGTGAATCGGTAAATATTGCCATTCTGGATACATTTGTTGCTATCACCTCCGGACTTATCATTTTTCCGGCATGCTTTACGTTCCATGTTGACCAGACTTCCGGACCAAGCCTGATTTTTATCACCCTGCCGAATATTTTTAACCATATTCCGCTTGGCAGACTCTGGGGAAGCCTGTTCTTTTTGTTTATGTTTTTTGCAGCGTTTTCCACAATCCTGGCAGTATTTGAGAACATCATCTCCTGCGGTATGGAACTGACCGGATGCAGCCGCCAGAAATCCTGTGCCGTTAATCTGGTACTGATCATTGTACTCTCCCTGCCATGTGTACTCGGATACAATGTATGGAACTGGAAAGGTTTTTCAATCTTTGGCGGGTCTGTGCTTGACCTGGAAGATTTTCTGGTAAGCAACCTATTCCTGCCTCTCGGTTCCCTGGTATATCTGCTGTTTTGCACAAGCCGCTACGGCTGGGGCTGGAAAAACTACACAACCGAAGCCAATACCGGAAAAGGATTAAAAATTAAAAACTGGATGCGCGGCTACATTACCTATATTCTGCCGCTGATTGTGCTTTTTATCTTTGGATTTGGCATTTATGATAAATTTTTTACAAACTAAGGAGGATTTCTTATGTATCACGCAAATGAATCACGTTACGAAACCATGAAATACCACCGCTGCGGCGACAGCGGACTGATGCTGCCGGAAGTATCTTTGGGCTTCTGGCACAATTTCGGAGATACCGGTGTGTATGAAAATATGAGACAGATGTGCTTTACGGCATTTGACCACGGGATCACACATTTTGATCTGGCAAACAACTATGGACCGCAGCCGGGCAGTGCGGAGGAAAATCTCGGGAAGATCCTTCGGGAAGAGCTTTCTTCCTACCGCGATGAACTGATCATCAGTTCCAAAGCCGGTTTTGACATGTGGCCGGGACCTTATGGAAACTGGGGCAGCCGCAAGTACCTGATTGCCAGCCTTGACCAGAGCTTAAAACGGCTCGGTCTGGACTATGTGGATATTTTCTATCACCACCGCATGGATCCGGATACGCCGCTGGAAGAAACCATGGGTGCACTCGACCAGATCGTGCGAAGCGGAAAAGCACTGTATGTCGGTCTGTCCAACTACGACGGGGAAACCATGAAACGCGCAGCTGCCATCTTAGAAGATCTGCACTGCCCATTTATTATCAACCAGAATTCCTACAATATCTTTAACCGTACCATTGAAGAAAACGGTTTAAAACAGGCCGCAGCAGATGGGAAGAAAGGAATTATTTCTTTCAGCCCGCTCGCGCAGGGTATGCTGACCGACCGCTATCTAAACGGTATTCCAAAAGACAGCCGTGTCAACACGGACGGACGTTTCCTGCATGCGGATCAGTTTGATGAAAAACGGATGGCAAGTATCCGCAGCCTGAATGAGATTGCGGCTGCCCGTGGTGAAAGCCTCGCACAGATGGCACTCAAATGGGTGATCCGGGACGGTGTGGTTACTTCCGTTCTGATCGGAGCTTCCCGCCCGGCACAGATTCTTGAAAATCTGAAAGTGTTAAACTCTGCTCCATTTACGGAGGAGGAACTGAAAAAAATTGATCAGTGTGCACTTTCTCTCTAGGTAAAACAAAAACCCCGGATATTTATTTCCGGGGTTTTGTCTTTTCCTGCATCTGCTACTTGACTTTGACTTTTAATTTTAAAACTTTGGTCTTTCCATTGTTTAAGGTTACTGTCACGCGAATGGACGCAGTTCCTTTTTTGTTCGATTTTATGGTACCCTTCTTGTTTACAGATGCAATTTTTTTGTTATTGCTCTGATAAGAAATGCTTTTTACATTGTCCATATTTAAGGTGGCTGCCAGAGAAACCTTCTTTTGTTTTCCCTTCTTCACCTGAACGGTTTTATTCTTCAATGTAACCGTTTTTAATATTTTCGTTGTGACCTGATCCATATCTTTCTGATCCATAAGGACATAATCCTTATTGGAATCTGCTGAAAAATTCACATTTCCGGCTTTTGTAACCGTATAACTCTTGTCGTTTACAAGGACATAGGCACCTGTCTTTTGATCTTTTGCACACACATACAGCTTATTTCCGGTCTGTATGTCTGCTGTATTTACGGTCAGTGTATAGCTTACGTTGCCAGCCGGATCGGTGACCTGGATCGTCACATCTGTGTGTTTTCCATCGTTTTCTTCCAGTATCTGATTTATCAGATCAGCGGTCACCGTTGTTTTGATGGATTTATTTTTCCGGGTTCCGGTAACGGTTACGGTTGGTGTATTTTGTCCGGCCGCGTTTCCATCGGACGGTGTTTGTGTACCAGCTGTATTTCCGTCAGACGGAGTTTCTACATCGGTTTTGTTTCCGTTGGATGGTGTTCCCCCTCCGGCTGTGTTACCACCCGAAGTATTTCCACCACCAGAACTTCCTCCGGAAGATGAGCCGCCTCCAGTCGTTCCACCGCCTCCGGAAGATGAGCCGCCTCCGGTTGTTCCACCGCCTCCGGTGGAACTGTCCTCTTTGATTGTAACAGTCACGGCTTCACTTGTCACTGTTTCGTAATAAGTCTGTCCATCCTTATCATCCGGCTCATATACTGCCTTAAACTGATAAGAACCGCCACGTTTTAAGCCTGATACAACCGTATCGGCTTCCCCATATACGAGTTTTTCCTGTGCCTTTATTATGGTTCCGTCCTGATAAAAAGAAATCGAACCAAGCGGAATACTGCCATTTCGGACTCCATCTACCTTTGCATACAGATGTACGGAATTACCGTTTTCTGTCTCTGCCGTAAGACGAATCGATGGTTTCGCCGCTGTAATGGTAAAGGTTCCGACTTTTTCCTCTATCACATCGTACTGGTTTCCATCCACTTTAAACCAGACATCATAACTGCCCGGCTGCACCGGAACAACATTTTTCCCATCCTGCCGATAGAAAACTTCAGGCTTTACCTGCGAATCTACCGTCTGTCCGTTGTCCGTTCGGACTACATTTACCGTGGAAACAAGGCAGCTCTGTTTCAGCCCTGTGTACGCAGCTGTCTGCTGGATGGTATCATACTGCATCTTTACGGCAATTGGATTTACTGTCACGGTTTTGTTTGCCTGGGAAGGAAGTGCCCTATCATTTTCATTGGTTGCTCCTGCATAAGAAACTGTAATTGCATTTTCTCCCATATGAAATCCGTTTGCCTCTGAAACCGGAATCTTTATGGCTGCCTCTCCGTTTTGAAGCGTGATGCCGGATACTTCATAAGGGGTCTGGTTAATGTATACTGAAAAACCAGCAGACGGCACGTGTCCCTGTAAGCTGCTATCTGTATAGACCGTCCGCACAGTAAGATTCAGTTCATCCTGCATGGACACGGCCGTTGGTAATCCATTTATCGTAGTGGTTGTTTCCCGTGAAGTAACCGTCGAACCGGATGTATCCGGATCTTTGTTTACAATCAGAACTACCTTCTGCTCAATTTGTTCATCTGCTGAAAATGGACGGATTGTGATGTAGTAGGTTCCCGGTTCTGGCAGTTTCAGTTCCCCACTAGTAGCATCTTCATAAATTTCCGGTGTAATTGTATGTACCCCGTCCTGATCTGTGGCCTGGTGAAATACCAGTCTAAGATCCGAAACATTGGCATTTCCATCATCACCAACCGTTGAATAATATATATGATTATTGAACTCTACTTCGTATGTAAGTGGAACCTGATATAAAGTTTTCCCATTTTCGGGTGTCCCTTCCTGCCATTCCACATCCAGATAATACGATTTATCACTACTCATAATATTTGAAACATTCGCCAAAAGTACAGGATTTTTTACTGTAACATTTTTTACCGCAACCGGTTCATCCCCTGACAACTCACTGGTTTTCCAGATTTCTCCGTTTCCAGACGATGTCCGTTCCAGTGTCATTCCCGCCTGTCCGTCTGTCGGTGTAAAAGAAACCACCGTATCCGCAGCCCTTCCAAGTTCCAGATAGGTGTGACCATACTCCGCAATTCCGGATTTTCCATTTCTTCCATTCAGGGTTTCAAATGTAAGTGCACCCGTAATGGTATCTGTAACATTCAGCTTCTGTTCTTTTCCTAAGATCAGTCGGTTTCCTGCTGAATCCGCACTCACAATCGAATGTACCTGTGGAGTTTCCATCTGGGAAAGATCAATCGCACTTGCCCCTTCCAGCCTGACCGTACAGCTGTCCAACGCTGCCGGTGCAAATGTTCCACCGCCCTTTACTGTGAGGTTTCCTACTTTGCTTATACCTGGAATTCCGGTATAGGACTGGTCGGTATCTATGGTCAGAAATGTCTTCCCTGCGTGATTTTCAGATACTCCGTACACCTGTTTCGTATCGGAACCGGTAAGTGAAATTTCCACATCGCCGGAAACCGTATATTGTCCATCCGCTGCCGGTGGATCCGGCTCCTGCGTGGAAAACCAGTCATCCTGATTTACATATGGTTCAATGGCACCGGATGCATAGATTTCCCCATTTTGCGTACCGGAAACGTGCGCAAGCACGATCTGTGTCTTACCGTCATATGTTCCGTTCATGGAACCGGCATAAATATTCCCCAGATTGGTACCACCACCCGTAATCAGAATCTGTGCCTCTGATCCCGGATGATTCCCCATATTCTTTCCATTCTCATAAAGGGATCCGCCAAAGATATCTACATAGCGGAATCCGCTGTCGCACGTAACATTCTCAAGAACAAGTTTATGCCCATTTGCAAAAATTGCATCGTGCAGACGATTGGAAAACCGCAGCGTAATGTTTTTAAATGTCACATCCGTATTCAGGATAAATCCCCCCTTACGGTTGGAAAAAGTATTTCCATTTCCGTTGACGGTCACGCTTTTATCAAAAATAAACGGTTCCGCAGCCTCGGCATTTAAAAAAGCACCACTTCCCAAAATTGAGATTTCATCCCCATTGCCGGCAGCCGCATAGGCATCCTCAAATAAATTGTAGGGATTTCCATAGCTTCCATCTCCGGAACGAGTAGAATTTCCATGTTTAAATTCCGTATAGATCGTTCTTGCCGCTGTCTGCACAGCCTCCTGCGCCTTTACCGGCACGACAGGCTGCACGGTAATACACATGGTGAGCACGATAAAAAATGCCCATAGACGTTTTGCTACATTGTCTGGTTTCATCTGATTGTTCTTTTTCATCCATTTCTCCTGATAATCAGAACAGGGGGATGAGTCAAAAACTCATTCCCCTGTCACTTCATTGATAGTCTCTGCCATCATCCTAACATGGTTTCCTATCATCGTCAACAAATTTATGACCTGTTTTTATACCTATATCATCTGCTGATTTTATATTTTATTATTTCTATCTGTTCTATCTGTGTGATATCAATCTTCTGATTGAAAATATAACGAGCCCCACAATATTTCATTTCACTTGCAGATGCATAGCCATCTCCAAGTTCTTCAAGATCTGTACCATCCATGAAAGGATGTTTCTTTTTTTCAGCTCCTTTTCTGTCATCGGTAAGAGGTAACTCTCCTATGGAATATTGCTTTCCGTCTTTTGTTGTTGCAACTACATGATAAAAACACCCTTTTTCTCTCCAGTCATTGACGGGACAAATACTAACCGTATAAGGTGTAATTTCAACAGGGATTGGTTTTTTTGTTTTCTTAACATCCGCTTTTAACATCTTCTCCTTCATTGGAACAACTTTTCCCTTAACCAAAACATTTTTTAATGGCGTATTTGAATTATCCGGTGATTGAAATCCCTTATATACTTTCGGATTTTTCCACGCAGTATCATCGGAATAAAAGCCGCACACATTGATCTGAATACCATCACCTGTATCTATTACATCCACCTTACTGGTAGTATCTAACCCACCTAACCAATAATTTGTTCCTTCCAAAGATTTTACGTTCGGAAGGAACACCTTTGCACGCATAACCTTCGTATTTGAAGCAACCTGAATTGATGATATGATTATCTTTTGTTCTTTTCTGCCATCATCTTCTCTACTGTTTGATTTTGCATCAGAATTTTTTCCACACGCACACAGACAATATAGCATTGTAAAAATTAATAAGTACAGACTGATTTTCTTCATTCATAATCCTCCAATTTCTTTTTCTTTAAAACACTAAGGATTAATATGCTTCCTATCACTATAATTCCAATGCCAGCCACATATTTCATCGAACTTCTGCTCTGTACTCCAGCTCCTGTACTTACCTCAGAATCTTCAATATAAGTATCTGAAATCTCCGCTACAGAATCAAATGAATAGACACCGCTTTCCACATTTTGAGTTTCCGGAATTTTCTCCATAACCGGATACTGATACCCTAACGAAATCCAGATACGTGCTGTTTCATCATCCATCCCAAGTGCAACCGGCTGTCTCATTCCCGGTTGACTTCCCACCAGTACTACTCTCGTACAGTCCGATAATGCCTCTCGTTTTTCCAGAAGTATATCATAGTAAGGTTCCACTGTATGTTCTGCTGTCTCTGTAATCATCCATTTTCCGGCATGATTTTTTACTTCTTCCTGTTCTGCTTTTGTCAATACGGACTTTGCTTCTTCACTCAAAGGAAGTCCTTTGGCTACGGTAAACATACCATATGTCTTTTCCATTTTAAAAGGAATGACCCATACATAATTTGCACTTTCCAGAGCACTTGTGAGTTTTTTCGTATCTGCCGTCTGCAATTTTATAAGATTACAATCCACATATACTTTTAATGCCTTGTCATAATCGATGGTTGCATCCGGCTCTTCTTTTTTCATTTCATCCTGTAAATTACTGATTTCTGTCCAATCCCTGCTCGTTATTAACTGATCCTGATCTGAAACCGGTATTTCCGCGGCATACACAGCAGAACCTGCTATCGTATAAATTGTAATCATCATAAGCATTATTTTTAAAATATTTTTCATGGCTATTTCCCCTCTCTTGTGTATACTATACTTCATTTTTCCCATTATTCTTTCTGCATGTTAAAATTGGTTTGATTTTCGTCAAAATCTGCATTAAAAATCCCATAGCATACACCATGGGATTTTTTCAAAGATATAACACAATCTGAACCTCAAATATATTTTCATCGATATTTATAGATTTCCATCCCCCGTATTTGTCTACAACATCTGAAATATTCTGCATACCGATTCCATGCAATGCCTGTTGTTTCTTCCTTGTCAGTAAACGTTCTCCCTGTTTATTGACTTTTCCATCAAACGTATTTTTCACCTGTATCCCCAGAATTCCCCTGTCATATTGTATCCGAATCTCCAAAAAACGATCTTTTATCTGCTCCATTGCCTCAATTGCATTGTCCAACAGATTTCCAAACAAAACATTCCAGTCATATCCATCCACTGGCAACTGGCACGGAATCACAATCTGCGACTGAATCTGACAGGACATTGCCTCCGCTTTTGCCAGTTTATGATTCAAAATCATATCCAATTCCAGATTCCCCGTATTCACATACTTATGCTCCGTCTGCAAATGCTCACTCATTTTATTTACATATTCCTGTGCCTTATCATACCTTCCTTCATTAAGATATATCTGCAGAAGATACATATGGTTTTTCATGTCATGCCGCAAAGAATCCAGCTTTTTCTGATTCTGCTGCATGATATGCATCTGCTCCTGATAGGCCATCATATGTTCCTTTAAAAGCCGTTGCTGCATTTTATCCTGATAAGCTTCTCCCAAACGGTCATACAAATAGAACATTCCAAGATCTACAACGATCATAATAGCCAGTGATAATACTGTTTTTGGCGAATTTTCGCCGGATACACTCTCAAGAGCATATATCCAGACAATATTTCCGGCTAATACAAGAATCATAAAGTAATAGTTCTGTGTTTCCATAACCCTTCGCCGACATATCACCTGTCTTATTCCCATTGCTATGAGCAGATTGACCATTGCCCCTGTGATGGTTCCCATTGCCCGCCCTTCGGAAAACAAAGAAAAATCTCCCAGATAATAATACATGATAAATTCAATGGTAAGCCCCAGCAATACTGTAAAACAACCTGCCATTATTTTCTGTAGTATACTTCCTTCATACAATATACCTTCTGCCGCCCAGAGAAGCAATACCATACTCACCGTAGTTCCCATGGCATTTCGAAAACCAAATGCAACAACTGTATTAATAAGCCATACGATCACATAAACAATATTTGCCATCCGTGGCAGTTTTCTTTTCTTTTCCAGAAAAACATCCGTCACTTTAAAACTTACATACACACTTAATATGTTACATACCGCTTCAAATATTCTTTCTATGTTATTCACCCGCCACACCTCATCTTTTCCACAATTGCATGATCAAGGTTATTTTTCATAGACCGACTGACCGGAATGTCATCCCCATTGATCATGTGTACGCTGTCTTTCTGAAAAGATTCTGCATACCGCAGATTAATGACATAAGATTTATGTACCACACAGAATAAATGCGGATTCAACGCAGGAATAACCTCCGAAAGTTTTCCATAAACACATAATGTATCATTTGCTGTTACCACTTGAATTTTTCTGGCAAGGCTCTGCAAATAAAAAACAGAATGTTCTTCTATCCGTATCGAATTTCTTCCTTTCCCAATTTCTATAATATGTGGCTGAAACTGATACAGCCTTTCATATTCATCTAATATATAATCTACTCGTTCCTGTTGTATGGGTTTCACGAGGAAATTCATTGGACGCAGATCAAAAAGCTGCATGGCATACATTTCTTTTGCCGATACAAAAACAATCTGCATGGATTCATATTGGATCTGGGATCGAATCCAGTTTCCAACGATAATCCCCGAGCTGTCCCCTAATTCAATATCCAAAAATAACAAATCATACCTTTCGCTTTGCTGCAGTTTTTGAATAAATTCTGCTCCACTTGTATAACCGTCAACATCCACTTTTATTCTTTTCATTTCTGCAAACCGAAAAATACTTTGTTCCAATTTATAAATAAATTGTATATCATCATCACATATTGCTACTTTTATCATTGTATATCCTGTAATTTATTTTCCTCTCTATTTCAGGATTTCCTGCAGCCGCGCATCTGTATGCAGGAGTTCCTTCGCGCGATCCCTATATTGCTGCTCATGCAGATACGTATAGCGGAACGGTTTGATCGACGGTGCCAGATCAACTGCTTTCTCAAAATCCTCCCGCCGAAGATCCAGTGTTTTTACATAATCCCAGAACCCCGTCTGCGTAAAAATCGTGTCTACCCTCCGGTAACGATGATCCTGCACAACACTCATCAGATAGGTTGCAATGCCAACCTGAATCCCATGAAGCTGCGGATGCTCAAGCATCTTGTCCAGCGCATGGGAAATCAGATGTTCGCTGCCGCTCGTTGGCGCACTGCTGCCCGCAATCTCATTTGCAATTCCGCTCATTGCAAGAGAATCCAGAAGTTCCTTTAAAAACAGATCATCCTGTATCGAAGTAAACGGTGTGCGCACAAAACTGTTGACTGCTTTTTTTGCGATCATAACGGCAAAATCATTGACCTTTCCATATCCGTGTTCTTCCTCAAAAATCCAGTCGTACAATGCGGTAATTTTTGACACCATATCGCCGATGCCGGAATATAAAAATTTCTCTGGTGCACTGCGGATAATCCTTGTATCCACCACAATCCCATATGCAAGTTTCGCCGGAACGGACTTACGCCGCCCCTCCACCAGAAGGGAAGCACTGGCACTTGAAAAGCCATCGCTTGATGCCGATGTCGGGATGCTGATAAACGGCAGATTTCGCAGAAATCCACAATATTTCGCACCATCAATCACTTTTCCGCCACCGATGCCGATGACTGCCTGCGTCTTCGCCGGCATGGAAAATGCAAGGCTGGTCAGATCTTCCAACCGCACGGTATCAAGTTCCTGATATTCTAAAATATCAATGTCCTCCTGCTGCAATGCTTCCATAACGGTAGAACCAAACATTTCTACAAGACCGTTTCCAAACAATACAACTACTTTCTGTAACTGTAACTCTTTTAAGTAAATCCCCAGATTGTCCAATGCACCCGCACCGATCTTTAAAAGTGCCGGAATGGAAATGTGTTTTCCTGCCATAATAAATGTTCTCCTTCTCATTCTCTTTTCTTTCGATTTTAGTATAAACAAAGGTTCCTGAAATTACAATCAATTCCCCCGAAAAAACGCACACGCTTCTCTTTACAATTATGGGTAAGAAAAAAGACGATTTCCTGCGAAACCGTCTTTTTCTTATTAAAATTTTGACGAAACTCCTGTACATTTACTTTGTCACTTTGATCGTCATCTTTACAGTCTTTGTCTTTCCGTTCTTTAAAGTGACTTTTACTTTCACCACTGCTTTGCCAGCTTTCTTTGTGACAATTGTACCATTTTTATTCACTGTTACAACCGACTTTTTGGAAGATGTATAAGTGATCTTCTTTACATTTTCCATGTTCAGACCCTTATCAAAAGTAACTTTTGCCTTCTTTCCGTTTGCAACCGTTTTCTTGATATCCTTTAATGCAACACTCTTTAAGATTTTACTGCTCAGAGCCTTTGCATCCTTCTCATTCAGCAGTACATAATCACCGGCATCTTTGGTATCCACTGTCACCGTTCCGTCTTTGGAAACCTTATAAGTCCTGCTGCTGATCAGGACTTTTTCTCCTGTCTTTTTATCAACTTTTACAAGTGTCAGCTTTTTGCCTGCCTGCAAATCCTTCGCATTGACAGATACGCTGTTCATCTCTTTGCCGGAAGCGTTCTTCGTTGTCTGGGTAATCGTAATGTCGCTGGTTCCTGCCTCTTTGACTAATTTTGCAACCACATCTGCTGAAATTGTAGTCTTCTTTGTCTCGGAAGTATTCTTTACTGTTTTTTCCAGCTGTGCCCGGGCATCTGTCACTTCTCCCTTATCGTTCTTTTCAACGGTAAGTGTCGCATTTGTATCTTTTGCAATATTCTCAAATGTTTTGTCCGTTTTCCGGGTTTCTGATGGTTTTGTATCCGGTGTTGTTGTGCTGCCGGAATTTCCACCAGAGGTGCTGCTGCCGGAGGAAGAATTTCCGCCATTATTTCCACTCTGGCTGGTCTGTTTTACCGCAATCAGGCCATCGGCATCTGCTTTTGCAGCTTCTGCATCACTGATCGTTGTTCCTTTGAATGCATCAAAGTAAAGTACCGATTCCACATCTACCGCGGAACCTGCCGGGTTGGAATTACACCAGAGTCCGAATGCCTGCACATCTTTTAAAGCATCCCCACTAAGTTTTCCACCCGTCTTCCCTTTAAAAGCGGAGAATGGAACGGTTACTTCATAGGCATCTTCTGTCTTCGCAAGATTGGTCAGATATACTTCATACTCTTCTCCTCCTGCCTTGATCTGTACAACAACCTTCTGCCCTTTTCCATCAAGTTTTGTCCAGAATTTCAATGCATTATAGGCTGAAAAATCTGTATTGCCCAGACTTGCATTTACCAGACCCGTCCAGACTTCCGAACCGGTTGTTTTTAATTTGTAATTAAATGCAGCACCATATGTACCGTCTGCCTTATGCTCCTGATCCAGCGTAAAGGACGAACTGCATCCAGCGGCAGAATTTCCACCGTAAGCTGCATCCAGAAGTCCATTACTCCCGACATAGTAGTCAAAATTTTCCAGCACACCTGCCGGAGCTTTGTCCTTTTCTTTTCCGATACTCAGATTTGTGATCGTGGACAGTTCTTTTCCATCTGCAACAAGTGTAATGGATGCAACATCTGTTTCTCCGATCTGATCCATTTCCTCTTGTGTCAGCTGTGCCGTATAGCATCCATCGGAGCCTTTCGCAGCCGGCAATGTCAACTGTTTGCCCTTTGCCGTATCCTTTACAACAAACGATACCTCACCGGCATTGGAAACACTTGCCTTTAACACAGTTGGCTTTAAAATCGTATCCATATCAAACGGTGCTACCATGTATCCGCTGACATCTTTGTAATTCTCTGTCTTTACTCCTGCATACTTATCGATATTGTCATAGAAATTCGTACCGTTTCCAAATACTGAATCCGCGTTGTTGTAGTAATCAATAAACTCATTGATCATTTCCTGACCCATGGTATCACTGTATTTATACGGCACATAGAAATTGGTATCGCTGAAATTTGCCCATACCATATAATATGGCATGTCGTTTTTCTTTGCGATATCATTCACTTTCTGATACCAGTTCACACCCGACTTTGCCTCACTGACCGGATTATTTTTTACAAGAAGCCCTTCGTTATCACTTCCATCCTTCTTCATCACACGTACACCGGTCTCCGAAATTGCAGCCAGCTTGTTATGCTGTTTTGCAAGTGATGATACAACCTGACAGGTCTGATCCAGATGATCAAAGAACGACGTATCTGCTTCAGCCGGATAGGTATTAAAATCGTTGTAATAGTCAAATGCCAGAATATCTACATAGGCATCTCCCGGATAACGCGACATATACTCTGCCTCGGTCTCCAGCGGTCCGTTTGGCGAATACACATAAAGCATATTGTGCACGCCTTGGGATTCCAGATAATCTCTGGTATATGCATACAGACTCCTGTAACTTTCTGCGGTGTTTGCACTGCCCCACCAGAACCAGCCGCCGGTATCCTCATGGAATGGCCGGAAAATTACCGGGATATTCTCTTGTTCCAATGCATTGGCATAGAATGCAATCGTATCAAGATATGCCTTAAATACCTCATTCTTCTCTCCACCAGGCAAAATCTTCTTTAACGAATCACCGGATAAATCTTTTGCTTCATTAAAATCACAGTTATAGAAATCGTAGGTTCCATCTGCATTCTTTTTAATCTTTGCGTTGGTGAAATTCGGCATATGGGTGGATAAGGTAACGATTGCACCGTTTTGGGCCGCCTTTTTGCTGTAGTCAATGGAATTCTGCAGTGCAGATGCCGCATCCGTACCACCAGCCTCGCTTCCAAACAATGCCAGGGAGTCAATGCCGAAAATACCGCTGACGGAACCGGTCACATCTTTTACGTCTCCCAGATCGTTGTTTCCTACGGAATGGCTCACATCATTCTGATGTCCAAACAGTACCTGATCACTTTCGGTCAGTCCCTGCAGATATGCATACAATGCCTTTGCGCTATTGCTGGCATCCGGATCTGTCATGGTCAGGGTTTTATCTGTTGCTTCTGGTTTTGCCTGTGTTCCGTCTGTATTCGGTGTTGCGGTAATTGTCACAAAATCACCACTGGCATCCTTCTGGGAAAGTATCAGATTATCCAGATAAACATCCCCTGCAAAGGAACTGTTGGCTCCGATAAGTCCGATTGTCAGATCATCCATTGGTATGGCAGATGGAGAAAATCCTAAAGTAACTGTAACTTTCTTATATCCGTTTCCTGCATCTGTTGCCTCGGACGAATCTATGCTGGTATCTTTATTGATTCCGCTGTTGGAGAAAAATTTTATCTTGGAAATATTACTGTTTTCCGGATAAATCAAATCCACACTCACCTGATTATAATTGCTGATATCAGCCGGTGTCTTGGGTGTGAATTTCACTTTTGCCTCACTCCATGATTCGCCGGAGTTGGCTGTATAATTCAGGCTTACTTTTAATCTTCCGTCTCCGCCATTTGCATCATAGGAAAGTTCCGGAGCAGCATTTTCTTCTCCACCGTGGAAATACTGATATCCGGTTTCGCCTGCCCACAGATTTACCTGGGATTCATCATTTAAATCAGAGAGAACGGTTGGCTCCTGTTTGGTCAGCCCTGACTCTGATTCTGCTACGTCATAAACTTCAATATCCGAAATGGTAACCGTCCCTGTAAAATCAGAAGATGTATTATACTGGAAAAAAACAGACTGCAGGGCTCCTGCTTCTGCCGTATATTTAAATGTAACCGTTGCTTCTCCATCCTTAAAATCTTCTCCTTTTAAAAACGGATAGTCATCTGACTTCGCATACGTCCATCCATTCCCCGACTGTATTGCACTTGCAAGCTGAATGGCATTATACTCTCCTTTTCTGCCCCATCAAGTCCAGTCGCATCAGAAACTTTAACTTTTGCCTTTACTTTTACCGTTGTTCCTACTTTTACATTTTCAAGCCGAACCGCATTTGGTTGTTCTTCTGTATTATTACTCGCAAATGCCTTATCTGTCCATTTGTCATCTTTACCTGCATCAAATACCAGACTCTCACCGTCCCCACTCGTCCATACCTGATTTTCCGTCTCTGCCGCATACACCACCTCATTTTGTAAAAATGTGCATGCCTCCGGTGTCAGTGACCCCATCATTGCCGCTGCCAGCGTGATGGCAACAATCTGTTTTCCTACCCTTCTCATGTTTTTGCTCTACCTTTCCTTTCTTCTCCATTTTAGTTGTAAAAACCTTCCAGCACCCTCCATCTATCCGGTTTCACTTAATAAAAAAGCAATTGCACGCTGCTTCCCATATTTCAGGGAGAGGGTACTGCATACTTGGGGAGTGCAGTAAAAATATGGGAACCAGTGTGCAATTGCTTTATTTATTTGATAAATTCAGTATATCATAAAGTAATTTTAAGTCAATATTTAGTTAATAGAAAATTAAACGTTTGTAAAGTATTACTTAATTTAAAGTTTTTTAGTCTTTTTTTAGTCTTTTAATTAGACATTTTCACAAGAGACGAAAGTACCAGTTCCTTATTAATTGAAAAAAGCACCTGTAAAACAGATTATGTTCTGCTCTACAGGTGCTAATATCGTGCTAGTTCTTTTAAGCTGCCTTCCAAAGAATAACCCCCTCTTTTTGTACATTCTTATTAGGCGTTTGCGAAACGCCACAGACCGCATAAATACGGCATTTTTTGTTACCAAA
>OHRF01000382.1_pt1 | contig 23826 bp, 25 predicted proteins | sample 1578291 | NCBI WGS metagenome assembly OHRF01 (sample SAMEA3879576, study PRJEB24766) | human gut metagenome | biome: human-associated habitat; feature: feces | place: USA | collected 1985/1987 | reverse complement strand
ACCCCTGACGGATTTCTGGATGACCGGTCCCGGCACCGTCAAGCGGCTAGAAAAGCACGGCATCCATACGATGGGCGAGCTGGCCTATTTTAGCACCGTCAATCAGGATATCTTATATAAGGAATTCGGTGTTGATGCAGAACTGCTAATCGACCATGCTTGGGGCTGGGAACCTTGCACGGTGGAGGCAGTCAAGGCGTACAAGCCGGAAAGCAACAGCTTGGGATCGGGACAGGTGTTGCACCAACCTTATGAGGCAGACAAAGCGCGGCTCGTTCTCCGGGAAATGGCAGACCTTCTCTCGATGGACTTGGTTGACAAAGGCTTTGTCACTAACCAGCTCGTTGTCACGATAGGCTATGACATTGAGAACCTGACCGACCCGGAACGCAGGAGGAAGTATCGCGGCGAAGTCGTGAAGGATCACTACGGGCGGCAGATACCGAAACACGCCCACGGCACAATCAATCTGGAACGCTACACCTCTTCCACGAAGCAGATCATGGATGCCGCCGGGGAATTGTTCGACCGGATTACAGACAAGAGCTTGCTCATCCGGCGGCTGAACATCACAGCGACCCATGTGATTGACGAAGCCTCTGCTCCTTCTTCTAAGGACAATTATGAGCAGCTTGACCTCTTCACCGATTATGCTGCGCTTGACGCGAAGCGCAAGCAGGAAGACGAAGAGCTGGCACGGGAAAAGAAAGTACAGCAAGCCATGCTCACCATCAAAAAGAAATTCGGGAAAAACGCCATTCTCAAGGGGATGAATCTTTCGGAGGGAGCGACAGCAAAGGACCGGAACGCACAGATCGGGGGACACAAGGCATGAGTGGAGGAAATTTATGGGGAAGTTTTTATCAGATATGATTTCGTTGGGGATCGAAGGCGTATTTGCATATTCTTCTGCGAAGAAAAAGGCAGAGGAAGCAAAGGGAATTTTGGATAGACTAACATCCGGCGACGAGGAAGTTCCTGTCGCCGAATTTCTGCGGATGTACGACTTGAGAATACATGATTTCGATAGTAAACAGGATGATATAAAATTCATGAAAAATTGGGATTTTGAAGGTGTATATGTGCTACATAACTGTTCGAAAAGCATCTATCATATTGGACGAAGCAGTAGAGTTTTGAGAAAGATTGATCGCACTTTTAGAGGATATGAGAAGCAAGAGGTCTATGTGGATTGGGAAAGAGGCAATGACTTCAAAGTTCGCATAGTACGGTTTGAAGGCAGCGGCTTTAGTGATATAAAAGATTTGGAAAAGGAATTAACAAAACAATATGGAACATACCAAATCTCAAACCGTGAAGACGAGACTAAAAAGCCAAAAAAGAGCTTTTGGAAAAGGCTTTGGGGTTGATTGGATTCTGAATGAGGTAAAGGCAATGTATGAAACCAAAGGCAGTTATGAGGACATCATCAATCTCCCTCACCATGTCTCATCAAAAAGACCGCAGATGCCGATGCTGGACAGAGCCGCACAATTCTCTCCTTTTGCCGCCCTCACCGGGTATGATGACGCAATTCATGAGACCGGACGGCTGACGGATGAAAAGATCGACCTCAGTGAAGAGGAAAAAGAGGCGCTGGACAGAAAGCAGCAGATCCTCATGGAAAGGCTTGGCGACCATCCTGCTCTGACCGTGACCTACTTCGTTCCAGACGCAAAGAAGTCCGGCGGGGCGTATGTGACAAAGAGCGGAAACCTCAAAAAGATAGACGAGTTTGAACGCCTGATGATGCTCATGGACGGGACGAAAATCCCGCTGGATAATGTCGCTGACATCGAGAGCGAATTGTTCCGCGATATGTTTTGAATGTCGCTTTCCATGCGACCAAACCGAAGACGATTTCTCCTATACTGTGACTGTAAGCAAAAGCAGTCACAGTTTTTCTATATGGGAGGAATCATCATGAAAAAGAACTTAACCGAGATCGTTTTTATCCTTGACCGCAGCGGCTCGATGAGCGGGCTGGAAGCCGACACCATCGGCGGCTTCAACTCCATGATCGAGAAGCAGAGAAAGGCAGACGGCGAAGCGCTTGTCTCCACAGTCCTCTTCGACAATATGAGCGAGGTGATCCATGACCGCGTGAACATCCACGACATCAAACCCATGACAGACAGGGACTATACCGTCCGGGGCTGCACGGCTCTTCTGGATGCCATCGGCGGTGCGATCCATCACATCGGCAATGTCCATAAGTACGCCCGACCGGAGGATGTCCCGGAGCATACGCTGTTTATTATCACCACGGACGGAATGGAGAATGCGAGCCGGTTTTATAGCAGTGACCGGGTGAAGCAAATGATAGAGCGCCAAAAGACAAAATATGATTGGGAGTTCCTGTTCCTCGGTGCCAACATTGACGCATTAGAAACAGCGCATCTCTTTGGGATTGGAGCAGACCGAGCCGTCAACTACAATTCTGACAGCGAGGGAACGCAGCTCAATTATGAGGTGTTGAGCGAGGCGATTTCCGCTGTCCGTTGCAACGCTCCGCTCGGCGTAGACTGGAAGCGCCGAATTGACGAGGACTATGAGAAACGCGGAAAAAATTCATATAACTGAGATGGTAATTGCATAAGAAAATAGCGTCCTATTGGCGAAGTCAAAAAAGCGGACGGTCAACGGGTGCAGCAAGTCAGGCCCGTTTATAACTTTGTCGGAAAAATCCGAGAAATTGCAGTGCAATATTGATGATGCCCTCCCTTTGCTGGGAGGGCATTTTTTGCAGAATCATTCGCGGTTTTTAGCTTCTTTCTCCATGCGGATCGATTGCCTTTGAATACGATTATGTTCGGCAAACATTATTTCAATCTGCTCTGGTGTTTCTGAAAAATCCTGATCGATCATCGCCCGGATCATACCGTAAACTGAATAAGCAAGCATATACAGAATATATTTTGTTATACCAATAGCGTCTGCTGGGACAATGACTTTTCTAAAAAGATCCTCAATCAAATAGATTTTATCATGCTTTTTAATGGCACGGACGAACTCTTTTTCTGAATAAAAAAACTGAATCAGTCTTTGTCTCAGCACTTCCCCACCCTCCGGAGGAACGGGATGAACTTCACAATACTTTGCCCATTTAGAAACAAGGCAATAAATAATGATCTCATCTGTGGAACCATAATTGCGGTAATAAGCGTTGCGGGACACTCCGGCCTTCTCGCAGATCAGGGTTACAGAAATACGCTGCTCTTTTTGCAGCAATTCATAATAGGCGAAAGCAATGCTCTCTTTTGTGATAGCGTTGATCTCATCGTTTCTTTTGTTATATCCCATAATCTTTTGCTCCTTGATGTCACAATCCCTCTGAGATTGTGACTTTATTTTTTCCCTGTTCTGAGGTATAGTATATGGAGTAACAACTGTTGCGTCAAGCGATATTGGAAGGGATTTCGATGGTTAAAAAAGTGATGAAATGGATATTGATTGTTATAGCCGCATTGATCGGCCTTGCCATCGTGGGAGTGACCTTGCTGGTGGCGATTTCAAACTATAAAGGCGCGAACTACTGGAAGTTCGCCGAACCACAGGGAATGATAGAAACGAAATATACCGGAATGGGTGAACATGAGGTCTCCCTTGCCGAGTTTGAAGCTCCTGGTACTGTGTGGGAAAAATATGAAATCTGGTATCCCTCCAACTTGGAACAGTCGAATCAGGCATACCCGGTTGTTGTCATCGCCAACGGAACAGGAATGAAAGCGTCGAAACAGAGTGCCATATATGAACATCTGGCTTCGTGGGGATTTATCGTTGCGGGGAATGAAGATGAGCATTCAAGAACAGGGGAATCTTCATCAGCAACGCTTGACTTTATTTTGTCGATGAATGAGGATCCGCAAAGTGTTTTTTACGGCCGCATAGATACGAAAAATATCGGGATTGTTGGTCATTCCCAAGGTGGTGTTGGGGCAATCAATGCTGTTACCCAGCAGAAAAACGGTAATCTATATAAAGCCATCTGCGCCCAAAGTACGACATCCAGCGCTGTAGCTTATGCCCTGAATCAGCTGGATGGCGAGTTGGGTGGCGGCTGGAATTGCGATACATCGACGCTCTCGATTCCGACATTTATGGTTGCTGGTACAGGCAGCGCAGATGCCGGAAATGTAGAAGAAAACAGGTTGGAACTTACCGAGGGAGAAACGCAGGGAATTTGCCCCCTCTGGTGGCTGCAAGAGTGTTTTGATGCCATGCCTGATACAGTACCAAAAGTAATTGGCAGATTGAGCGGTAAGGATCATGGGGATATTCCTTTCAGTGCCGATGGATATATGACTGCATGGTTTATGTATTGGTTACAAGGCGATGAAGCAGTGGGCAGGGCTTTCTTTGGACCGGATGCAGAAATTGGAGTCAACGAGAATTGGCAGGATGTTACAATAAATCTCCCATAAAGAGAAAGAAATTCTAATTTAATTTTGAGTTTGTAGACAGATGAATTGAATAAGATTTATAGAGCGTTGCAGAACGAGCAGTCGTTTTGCAATGCTCTTATTATTATTTATCACTTGACATCAAGGCAAAGACAAAAGCAATAAAATGAATGGGTATGGAGACGCTTTCGAGTGTTTTTTCATCTGCACCCCTGTTTTTCTTGTAGAAAATGTCCGTTGTAAAGTGAAGGGGTATTTTACGGGGAGAAGCACCGGGAATACGATTTTGAGAGAATAGCAAGCACAGCCGGTGTCCGTACACACGGCGATTTTCGAGTAAGGGAACCCTGCCCTTACTCTTCAAAATGCTTGTTGGGATGTCTCCCAAACCCTCTATCTTTACGAAAGGACAGATTGCCTATGGCAAATAGAACAAGGCCAATACGCATTGAGTTTTGCGTATCGGAAAATGAGCATCTGATCATCAAATCAAAGATGGCGCAGCTCGGAACAAAGAACATGGGCGCGTATCTCAGGAAGATGGCGATTGACGGCTACATCATCAAGGTGGACTACACCCAGCAGAAGAAGCTTGCCGCCGCTGTCAGCCGTGCAGCGTCAAATATCAATCAGATTTGCCGCCGTATCAATTCAAAGGGAAACCTTTATGAGGATGATGTCACCGAGCTGAAAGAGAGGCAAAAGGAAATATGGCAGTTACTAAAATCAAGCCAATCCGAGGAACTGTAAACAAGGCGCTTGCCTACATCCTCGACCCGGCGAAGACGGACGATCAGCTCTATGTTTCCTCTTTCGGCTGTGCTGCCAGCGACGCGGCTGCAAAGGAATTTGAGTGGACGCGAAATCTCGCTGTCCAGCAAGGAATGCAGATGCCGAAGGTGATTGCCCGACACCTGATTCAATCCTTCGACATCGGAGAAGTCACGCCGGAGATGGCGCATGAAATCGGAAAACAGTTTGCCGACGAATGGCTGAAAGGCAGGTATGAATATGTGATCGCCACCCACATCGACAAGGGGCATTGCCATAATCACATCATCTTCAATGCCGTAAACTTTGTAGACTATCATGCCTACCGAAGCAATCGGCGAACCTACCGGGAAATGCGCCAACTCAGCGACGAAATCTGTAAGGAACATGGGCTTTCCGTGATCCCACCCTCACAGAGCAAGGGCATGGATTACAAGGAGTACACCGAAGCGAAGCGTGGCACAAGCTGGAAGCAAAAGCTCAAGCAGACCATCGACCGCTGCATCATCACAGCGAAGGATTACGATGAGTTTTTGAAGCTCATGCAGGAAGCCGGATATGAAATCAAGACCGGAAAATACATCTCCTTCCGTGCTGAGGGACAGGAGCGTTTTACCCGTGCGAAGACCATCGGTGACAACTACACCGAGGACCGGATCAAAGAGCGCATTCAGGGGCGCGGGAACCGCAAGCGCCAGATGCAGACCTCTCGCCGGGGCATCTCCCTCATCAGCGACATTCAGGAGCGCATCCAGCTCATAGGCAGCAAAGGTTACGAACACAAAGCGAAGCTCACCATTCTCAAAGAGGCTGCGCGTACTCTCAACTACCTGACTGAGAACAACCTTCTGCAATATGCTGACCTTGAAAAGAAAGCCGAGGACATTCACAGCTCCTATGCCCGAACCGGTGATGAGTTGAAAAGAGTTGAAGCCAGACTGCGTGAGGTACAGCCGCTTATCAAAAACATCTCGAACTACCAGCGTCTCAAACCAATTTATGATGCCTATATGAAGGCGGCAGACAAACCGGCGTTCAGAGCCAAACATGAAGCCGAACTTGTCATCTATGAGGCAGCAAAGAGCACTCTTCTCGTCATACAGGGCGACGGAAAATTGCCGAGCTTGAAATCTCTGCAAGCCGAACAGCAACAGCTCGTGGACGAGCAGCAGCGCCTTTATGACGAACGCGCCAAGTTGAAAAAAGAAGCTCGCCTGATTGACACGATGAAGGCGAATGTGGATGATTTCCTCAGTCCCTCGATGGCAAAGGAACAGGAAAAATCCCGCAGTGGAGAACTCGAATAAACAACAAGGCTCACTGCTCACTTTGGGGAGTGAGCCTTTCACATTTTACAACGCAAAACAACGAGAGAATACAGTAAATCACATTGATTATTCTATTCTCCCGTGGTAAATTGATAATACATAGACTAAATCGTAAAGAACGATTTTGCAGATCCTTGCGTGAACTTAACGATGCCCATAATGTGATAGACTGTCAGCCATTCTTTCGATTACACAGAAGGAGATACAATGTTTCAGAAAGTGATTTATAAAAGGCAATACAATAAGCCTACAATAGAGGAAATAGAAGCTGAGATAGCCGATGAACCTATACCAGCCGAAGTAAAAGAACCCGCTCCGTCAAAAGATAAATGTTCATCAAAGGACATATTCAAACAGCTCAATGAGGGCGCAGTTTATGTGCCGCTCCCTGAGCGGCAACCTATCGCCAAGGCATTTATCAGTCAAGCCATCGAAATATCTGAGAACTACCAAATTGACACTGAAATCAGACAAGGTGCCGGGACAGTCACGGTAATTTTCTCATTCGATTGCGGCGGTGCAATGGGCTTCTTGAAAAGCGTGATCCAGTATGCCGATGACATTTCTTTCTTCTCAAGCACAAATGGATATGAGATCGTCCTTGCTCTCGATTTTTACACTTACGCATTATACCGGCACGGAAGGAAGATGCGCCCCTGACTATTTTGGCCTGTGCATTGCGCAGGCTTTTTATTATTGTGCAGCACTCCAAGAACTTGAAATTTATTTTGAATTTTCGGATGGATGAATTGCGTATGTGGAGCTTTCGATGTATAATAAAATGAGGGTCACTATAAACGGTTGAGTGAGGTGCAGTGATGAAGATAAGCTACAAGAAATTATGGGTAATGCTGATTGAACGAGAGATCCCAAAGGCGGTTTTTCGGAAGGAAACCGAGCTTTCGCCGGGTACAATGAGCAAGCTTAATAAGAATGAAGAGGTTGCCCTTTCTGTCTTGCTGCGCATCTGTGAGTATCTGAATTGTGACATCGGAGACATTTGCGAAGCGATCCATACGGACAAGTAAGCCACGCACTGTGCATTCTATATATCGTTAAAAAAGACTACGGAGGTAGCTTCAATGGCTGAAACAAATACAAGCAATATTGGATTTGAAAAACAGATTTGGGATGCAGCTTGCGTCCTTCGAGGCAACATCGACGCTTCGGAATACAAGTCGGTTGTTCTCGGGTTGATTTTTTTGAAATACATCTCAGACCGCTTCGAGGCGAAGTATCAGGAGCTTGTCGCTGAGGGCGACGGCTTTGAAGAGGATAAGGACGAATACACGGCGGAGAATATCTTCTTTGTACCGGAAAACGCAAGATGGAGCGTCATATCTGCCGCTGCGCACACGCCTGAGATCGGCACAGTCATCGACGAGGCCATGCGGAGCATTGAGAAGGAAAACAAGCGGCTCAAAGACATCCTCCCCAAAAACTTTGCCCGTCCTGAGCTGGATAAGCGGCGGCTCGGTGAGGTCGTTGACCTCTTTACCAATATCCAGATGATCGACCACGGGAACAGCAAGGATATTCTCGGCCGCACTTATGAGTATTGCCTTGCCAAATTCGCTGAACAGGAAGGTAAGCTCGCCGGTGAGTTCTATACCCCGTCTTGCGTTGTTCGCACCCTTGTCGAGGTATTACAGCCATACAATGGCCGTGTCTACGACCCCTGCTGCGGGTCTGGCGGTATGTTTGTCCAGTCCTCTAAGTTCATCGAAAATCACGGCGGGAACATCAAGAACATCTCTGTGTATGGTCAGGATTCCAACCCTACCACATGGAAGCTGGCACAGATGAATCTTGCCATTCGCGGCATCGAGGCTGACCTTGGCAAATTTAGCGCGGACACATTCTTCAATGACTGTCACCCGCAGCTCAAGGCTGATTTCATTATGGCGAATCCTCCCTTCAACCTTTCCGGCTGGGGACAAGATAAGCTGCTGGATGATGTGCGCTGGCAATACGGAACGCCTCCGGCCAACAACGCCAACTTTGCTTGGTTGCAGCACATGATCTGGCATCTCGCGCCGAATGGGCGGATTGGTATGGTGCTTGCGAATGGCTCGCTGTCTTCTCAGTCCGGCGGTGAGGGCGAGATCCGGAAGAACATCATCAACGCTGACCTTGTGGACTGCATTGTTGCTATGCCGTCACAGCTCTTCTACACAACACAGATTCCGGTGTCGCTTTGGTTCCTTGCCAAGAATAAAAAGCAAAAGGGCAAGACGCTGTTCATCGACGCAAGAAAACTCGGTACGATGGTCACTCGAAAGCTCCGGGAGCTGACAGATGAGGACATCCAGAGGATCGCGGACACCTACAACGCATTTGTTGACGGCACTCTTGAAGATGAAAAGGGCTTCTGTGCTGTTGTGACCACGCAAGATATTGCCAAGCAGGATTATATCCTCACGCCGGGGCGCTATGTTGGCATCGAAGAACAGGAAGATGACGGCGAACCGTTTGAGGAAAAGATGAGCCGCTTGACCTCTGAGCTTTCCGAGCTGTTTGCAAAATCCCATGAGCTTGAGGCCGAGATCAAAGAGAGATTGGGGGCGATTGGGTATGACATCTGAGTGGAAAACATCGCCGCTTCGTGATCTCGTGGGCTTTATTTCAAAAGGCATAGCACCCTCATACGCAGATGAGGAAAGTGAAACAACGGTTAGAGTATTAAATCAGAAATGCAACCGTAATTTTCGGATAACCTATTCTGAATCACGCCTCCATGATCTTGCGAGGAAAAAGGTTCCGGCGGAGAGATTTGTCAGAATAGATGATATTTTGATCAATTCAACGGGTGCAGGAACAGCTGGACGAATAGCACAGATTTGCAATTTGCCCTGCGACACGATAGTTGATGGGCACATGATCATCATACGAGCCAATGATAAAGTTTCACAAAAGTATCTTGGCTACGCTATGAAGGCTCATCAATGGGAGGTACTTCAATTAGACGAAGGCTCAACCGGTCAAACCGAACTGAATCGAGAGCGCCTTCTTGACGAAATCATGATTAGTTATCCGACCTCTTTTTCACTACAAGAAATGGTCGTGAAGACCCTCGAAGGGATTGACCAGAAGCTACTTATCAACGAGAAGGTAAACGATAATTTAGCGGCTTAGAGCTGGACGGCAGAGACATCAATCTCGCCGGACATAAGCTTCGGGAGAATGGCATCCCTAAGAGCTGCAAGTCGGTTGTTTTCTTCCTGATTAGCGACAATGGCAGCAGCCATAGGCGTAATGAGAGCATTGAACCGATCCAGTGTATCGTTGTCAGGTAAACGCAGTTCCATTGCCTTTACACGATCTCTCGGTAACTCCGTCTGACCGGTGCTTCCTGTGTGAAGAGATTCAATTTCCTTTTCGTGCAGAATACCCCAAAGCCCAATATAGAAAATCAGGTTTTCTTTTGCCGGTCGGGCAATCGTTACATGAGAATCTACTGTGAGATTTTTGGGCTGAAACCATACTTGCGCTGCTCGTCCTAAAGTGCCATCACCAGTAGAGTTAATCAGCAAGTCACCAAAACGAAGCCACTTCTCATTTATTACTTTCGGTGTGTGGGTTCGTGCAAGAGATAAATCAATCGTGTGGTTGCGAATGCACTTCTGATTGATTACAATTTGGTCGGTATCATCAGCATATTTGGGAGTTATACCGCGACTTATCAGTGCCGTAATGTCTTCTAATGTGACATTTTTCCATTCGTCCGGGGCTTTGCCTCCGAAGGGAGCACAATCGACAAACCATGATCTAAAAATCGCAGCGGCTTGCTGCTGTAAATTATCGTTTACCGCCTTATTAACTCTCAACAGTGGCGAGAGTCACTTCAAAGGAACTGCCACTGTTCATCGTTCTCTTAAATACAAAGGAGAACGATGATGAAAGAACAACTTATTCAAGAGATACAGCGCAAAATGTTGCCGTATCTCAACAATGAACAACTATTGCAGTTAGGTAATGCTTTGACCGAGGCGCTACGAGGCGTGAGCGTAAGTTTTGAAGATACCACCCCAAAGCAGGAAGAACAGGATGCCGTCGAAGCGTTCATTACTGCCAAGCGCATTGAAGGCTGTTCCGAGAAAACCTTGAAGTATTACCGAAAGACGATTGAATTTATGTTGGCTGCCATCGCTAAAAAGGCTAATCAGGTAACAACGGATGATCTTCGCAAATACCTGACCACCTACCAGACGCATCGCAGGTCCAGCAAGGTGACGATTGATAACATCCGGCGCATACTGTCCAGCTTCTTCTCATGGCTTGAAGATGAAGACTTCATCTTGAAAAGTCCGGTACGCCGGATTCACAAGGTAAAGACGGCAAAGGTGGTCAAAGACACCTACACGGATGAGGCATTAGAGCTGATACGGGATAGCTGCACGACTACAAGGGATTTAGCAATCATTGACCTACTCGCTTCCTCTGGGATGCGTGTTGGAGAGATGGTCATGCTGAACCGGGAGGACATCGACTTCATCGAGCGGGAATGTGTTGTAATCGGTAAGGGCAACAAGGAGCGCCTTGTCTACTTCGATGCAAGGACAAAAATCCATTTGCAGAACTACCTCAACGAGCGCACGGATGCGAACCCTGCACTGTTTGTCTCGCTGAAAGCTCCACACGACCGGCTGATGATCGGCGGCGTGGAGACACGGCTTCGGGAGCTGGGAAAACGCTTGAGTTTGCCCAAAGTACACCCACACAAGTTCCGGCGAACTCTGGCGACTTCAGCCATAGACAAGGGAATGCCCATAGAGCAAGTCCAGCAGCTCTTAGGACATCAAAAGATCGATACGACCATGCACTACGCAATGGTGAAGCAACAAAATGTGAAGCTGGCACATAGAAAGTACATTGGTTAGGATGGTGAGCATGATGTTTAATGAGATAGAACTGTCATCGGTGATTACCGATATTGCAGCCGGTCCGTTCGGATCAAACTTAAAAGTAAGCTGCTTTGTCCCTTATGGTTTTCCCATTATTGATGGAGCAAACCTTAAAGGTTTCAAAGTCACGGATAACTTGACGAAATTCGTTACTGAGGAAAAGGCACGATCCCTCAGCAGATCGATTGCCCGTCGAGGTGATGTGATCATAACCATAAGCGGTACTTTAGGACAGATTGCGTATATTCCAGATGATTCTATGTTTGAAGAATATCTTTGCTCGCAACGGCAATTTCGTGTTTCATTTGATTCATCTCGCGTATATGTACCCTATCTTGTGTTTTACTTTCACACAAACGAGGGACAAGGTAAAATATTGTCTTTTGCAAATCAAACTGGCGTTCCTGCTCTGTCACAGCCATTGAAAAACTTTAGAAAGATACGAATACAACTCCCAAGTTATACTGAGCAAAGACGGATAGCGAGTGTCATTGAGGCTATAAATTACAAGATTGAGTGCAATCAAAAGGTAAACGATAATTTAGCTGAACTCCTGCAAACAGTATATCAAGAGCGGTTTGGTGATGTCAGCGCAGCAGGCGAGCAAGGAAAGCTATTGGATATATGCTTTTATTCCAAAGACAGAGTGGCGGTTTCCGAATTGAATACCAGCACTTACTTCTCAACGGAGAATATGCTTCCGGGGAAAGCTGGTGCAACTGAGGCCGCAAGCCTTCCAACAACACCGCAGACTACCGCTTGTCATAATGGCGATACTTTGATTTCCAATATTCGTCCTTACTTTAAGAAGATTGTTTACTGCAACGACGAGTGCGGCTGCTCAACCGATGTTCTTTGCTTCACACCTGTTCAGTCAAAGTATGCGGCTTACTTATTTAGCACGCTATATGCGGATAAGTTCTTCGCCTTCATGGTTGCAGGATCAAAAGGGACGAAGATGCCACGGGGCGATAAGCAGCAAATCATGTCCTATCCTGTTGCGCTTCCATCTGAGGAAGAGCTGAAAGAGTTTAACGCTCTTGCCTTGCCGGTTCTCGCAAAAATCCATTCAAATAAGGCCGAGAACAAGAGGCTATCCGCAACAAGAGATGCACTCTTGCCCAAGCTGATGTCCGGCGAGATTGATGTCTCTGACATCCAGTTCTAAGCCGCTAAATTATCGTTTATGGGAGGTAGTATGCTTCAAAGACTTATTGACGATATGAACAATGCGCTTTCTGCAAACTGCTATCTCGCTGCACTTTCCATTGCGCTTATGCTACCGGATATTTGCGGAAAGGCGGAATACCCTGATTTGAAGGTAGGAGAAAGATATAAGGCATGGTATGATGAGTTTGTAGGAAAATATGAGATTCCCCCTGTACCAGATGGCTGGCCTGATGATACGAAAATGCCGTATCTAAGTGGTGAAGTGGTATATTCTTTAAGAAATTCCTTCCTCCACCAAGGCACACCCAATATTGAACCTGAAAAGATAAAAGAGGAAGAAAATAAGATTGACAAGTTCGCTCTTGTTATGGAGTCAAAGAACGAATTTGATATTTACTCTGACGCATCAGGGATTTGGAACGGGAAAATTCGTACATACAGGGTAAATATCCGCAGACTGTGCCTGATCATCGGAGCGAACGCTTCTGCCTATTATGAAGAGAACAAGGCTAAGTTTGATTTCTTCAATTTCACAATAATTGATTGGGATCAAGAAATGGCAAAAATGAAAAGTTTAGGGCTTTAGGGAGAGATAAAGATGGCAGGATATTATACCGAATCAAATTACGAGAATGCAGTTCTCCAATTACTCAACGAAGGGCTTGGCTACACCTATGTCTACGGACCGGATGTAGAGCGTGATTATCACTCTCCGCTCTACGAGGATGTCCTGTTGCCCGCCTTGCAGCGTATCAATAAGGGCTTGCCTCTGGATGCTATCAATGAGGCCATTTACAAGCTCAAGAACTTTGAGTCCGGCTCACTGCTGCAAAAGAACATGACCTTTACCGACTATCTGCAAAACGGTATCTCTGTAAAATACTTTGTAAATGGCGAGGAACGCTCCACCCTCGTCTACCTTGTTGATTTCAAAAATCCTGCCAATAACGACTTTACCGTTGCCAACCAGTGGACTTTCATCGAAAATTCCGAAAAACGCCCTGATGTCATCCTCTTCATAAATGGTCTTCCCCTTGTCGTAGTGGAGCTGAAATCTCCCTCCCGCGAAGAGACAGATGCTTCCGACGCATATCGCCAGCTCCGCAATTATATGTACGAGATCCCCTCCATGTTTATTTACAATGAGGTTTGTGTCATGAGCGACATGACCACCTCAAAGGCCGGAACCATCACCTCCGGTGAAGACCGCTTCATGGAGTGGAAAACAACGGACGGCAGCTACGAGAACACACAGTACGCAGCCTTTGACACCTTCTTTGAGGGACTGTTTGAGAAGAACCGATTCCTCGACATCCTGAAAAACTTTATCTGCTTCAATGTGGACGGCGAGAAAACATTCAAAGTGCTTGCCGCCTACCATCAGTATTTTGCCGTCAAGAAGGCGATTGCTTCCACTCAAAAGGCAACCGTCACAGATGGCAAAGGCGGTGTGTTCTGGCACACGCAGGGCAGCGGGAAATCGCTGTCTATGGTGTTCTATGCCCACTATCTGCAAGAGGCATTGGAAAGCCCGACAATCGTTGTGATCACAGACCGAAACGACTTGGATGACCAGCTCTACGGCCAGTTTGCCCGCTGCAAGGATTTCTTACGCCAAACGCCGCAGCACGCCCAAAGCCGAACCCACTTGAAAGAGCTGCTTGCAAACCGTCAGGCTAACGGCATCATCTTCACTACCATGCAGAAGTTTGAGGAAAGCGGTGAGCCTCTTTCTGAGCGTCGGAATATCATCGTCATGGCGGATGAGGCGCACCGCAGTCAATACGGATTAACAGAGAAAGTTGTAGTGCGCCAGAAGGAAGACGGCGAGGTCGAAGCAAAGACAATTATCGGCACTGCCCGGATTATTCGTGATAGTCTTCCGAACGCTACATACATTGGCTTCACTGGTACTCCCATCTCTTCTAAAGATCGGAGCACCCGTGAGGTGTTCGGTGATTATATCGACATTTACGATATGACTCAGGCAGTTGAGGACGGAGCGACCAGACCGGTTTACTATGAAAGCCGTGTCATCCATCTCAAGCTTGATGAAAAGACGCTGCATCTTATTGACGATGAGTATGACCTGATGGCAGAGAATGCCGATCCTTATGTTATCGAAAAGAGCAAAAAGGAACTTGGCCAGATGGAGGCAATTTTGGGGGCCGACCAGACGATCCGTTCTCTGGTAGACGATATTCTCGACCATTATGAAAACTATCGCGCCAATATTCTGACCGGAAAGGCGATGATTGTTGCCTACTCCCGCCCCATCGCCATGAAGATATACGAGCGGATTTTGGAACTGCGTCCTGCTTGGACGGAAAAGGTCGCAGTTGTCATGACGCAGGGCAACAACGACCCCGAAGAGTGGCGTGAAGTGATCGGCAATAAGGCTCATAAAGAAGATATGGCGAGAAAGTTCAAAGACAACGACTCGCCGCTTAAAATCGCTATCGTTGTGGATATGTGGTTGACCGGCTTTGATGTTCCTTCCCTTGCCACAATGTATGTCTATAAGCCGATGGCCGGTCACAACCTCATGCAGGCTATCGCTCGTGTCAACCGCGTTTTCAAGGATAAGGAAGGTGGCTTGGTTGTTGACTATGTGGGCATCGCTGCTGCGCTGAAACAGGCTATGAATGACTATACGGCGCGGGACAAGAAGAACTACGGTGACACGGATGTCAGCAAGGCTGCATATCCGAAATTCCTTGAGAAACTGTCCGTGTGCCGCGACCTATTCTACGGTTATATCTACGATAAGTTCATGACTGGAACTGACCTTGATAAGGCGAAGGCGATTACCGGAGGTGTAAACTACATCCTCGGCAAAAGCGTTGCAGAGCAAGACCTTCCCGACAATGAGAAGACGCAAAACATCTACATCAAGGAGGCTTTGCTTCTCAAACAGGCACTTTCGCTGTGCGGTAGCTTGGTAGATGAAAAGACACGCTTTGAAGCAGCCTTCTTTGAATCTGTCCGAACGATGATTGTCCGGCTTCTGTCCGGCGGTACGGGTAAGAAGTTTACGCTGCCGGAAGTAAACGAGCGGATCAATGAGTTGCTGAAACACAGTATCAAGAGTGAGGGCGTAATCAACCTCTTCTCGGATGTGAAGGCGGAGTTTTCGCTGTTCGATCCGAAGTTCCTTGAAGAGATTGCCAACATGAAGGAAAAAAACCTTGCTGTTGAACTCTTGAAAAAGCTGATTGCCGAACAGGTGTCGGTTTACCGGCGAACCAATATTGTCAAATCGGAGAAGTTTTCTGAACTTATTCAGGGTGCAATGAACCGATACCTGAATGGGATGCTGACCAATGAGGAAGTCATTCAGGAGCTTTTGAAGCTTGCCAAAGAAATTGCCGATGCAAACGCAGAGGGCGAAAAGCTGGGATTGACCGCTGACGAGCTTGCATTTTACGATGCCTTGACCAAGCCCCAAGCGATCAAAGACTTCTACGAGCATGACGAACTGATTGCCATTACAAAAGAGCTGACCGATCTGCTCCGTAAGAATCGGACAATAGACTGGCAGAAGAAAGAAAGCGCCAGAGCTGGTATGCGCCGGTTGGTCAAGCGCCTTCTCAAAAAACACAAGTATCCGCCAGAGGGCATGGATGACGCAGTTCAGACCGTGATGAGCCAATGCGAAATGTGGACGGATAATGTAATGACTGTATGACCATTCATCGTCTACTGTTCGTTATCAACGCTATGCCTCGAAAGGAACATAATATGGATGTCCGCGAAACAACAGAGCTGGATGAAGATGAGCGCATTATCACGATTGCAGATGGCAGCGATACTGGAATCGTCAATAATCAAGTCCCCGAAGCAGATATAATCAGGTATAAAGACAGCACCTATGAGATTGTATCTAAGATTGCCTATTTGATTGGTGTGCCAAAGCGGATTTTTGAGAATGAGCACGAGCCGCCTAAAATGGAAGTTTATGAACGGCTTGAACAGGACAAGGCGGCTCGGATAATCCGCCACCTTTGCATTATCCGAACGGCCATAGAGCGGAATTTCAAACACATCAATGAAAAGATGCGGTTTGACTATACTTCAATTTACAATCTCCCTGAGTACATTCCGCCAGACAGCATGACACAGCTCAGTGCTGATGGAGTCAATTTTGTCCGAAAGAGCAGCAAAAAACTTTGCCATCATGTTATTGAGATCAACAAGTTGATAGCTGATAGAATTAACAACTGCAAAAAGCTATTTCCTCTTTGGCTAAATTGGCAATATGTAAAAAATCTTTTTGTGATGCCCAATGGTCTAACAGAGGATGGGACAAAGGCCGCTGCGGATATTTACTACTCGCATTTGCTTTTCTATCCGTATCAGGTTTACATCAACTGGACTCCTAAAGAAGAAGGGAACATTCTCTATAATGACAAGAAATTTGTCACCTTGCTTTACCAATGGAATAATGACTATTTCACAGAATATAGCAAGGTATCAGACGCAGGGAGCTATGTTAAGGGAAGCATCTATGAGTTTATAGAAAGCAGCGAGAAAGTTGTCATCGTGGTAGATTGCGAAAATTCAGACCCATACAAACTTTGTGCAACGCTGAGGAATCTTGACCGTCAATATACAAAGAAGATTTCTTCAATCATCTTGTTTGATGATGTTCATGCTGCATCTGCGTGGCGCATTTTGGAAAGCTTCACCGCAATCCCTGTTGAGCACATGATGATCGAACGAGTGAAGCAAAATAAATCCCTTGTTGATGTGATGCTCATTTCAAGAACCTGTCAGGAACACTATAAAAACAATGTGGATTCCTTCATCCTTGTGTCAAGCGACTCAGACTACTGGGGGCTGATTTCGTCTCTGCAAGATGCCCGTTTTCTTGTCATGATCGAACGGGAAAGCTGCGGGCCAGACTTGAAAAATGCACTTTCAGATGCCGGAATATTCTACTGCTACATAGATGACTTCTATTCAGGGAATACCGAAGACATCAAGCAAGGCGCACTCTTTAAGGAGATGTATCGGTACATCGACAATGCCGTCAGGCTTAACATATTTGAGATGTTTGATGAAGCAATACGCACTACACGGATTGAAATGAGTTCAGCAGAAAAACAGCAATTCATTTCTCAATATGTGAAAACGATGCAGATGAGGATCACCGACAGTGGCGATGTGGTCTTGGAGTTCAAACGAAAATAAGCGGAGGTGTAAAATTTATGATGGATGAATTATGGCGCGAAGAGGAAAAGAAAACATTAGAGAGGATTGCCAAGCTGACCGAATTGGGAAAAGTCAAATGGGAATGCGTAGAATACAATCCGCTGTGTTTCATGAATGAAGACAAGGTGGATGAAACCTCTGCTTATTTGTGCCAGATGTTTACTCTGACATCGGAAATCGGTGGGATGCCTTACGAGCTTGAAATAGCCGAATACATTACCGTACCTGACGGGAAGGGCGATATTGCGCTTACCTTAACACGAGATGTCCCTGATGATTTTATGAAGATTGATTCCATACTGTCCAGTGATGTTGATGAATATGAAAACTGTGAGCCGAGCGAGATAGGTAAACGATACAAAGATGATCCTGCCATGCGGCTAACAGAGGCCATCGTCCCCGTAGTAATTGAGTCCGAAGCTGTTCAAGACACTTTTGAATGGGCTAGGTTCATCAATGAAAATGGAATTGCAGATGAGATTCTTAATCATCCAGTGGTTCGGCTTGCCGAAAAGCTGTTTAATAAACATCGCCTTCTCGACTACCACCGGATTCTTTTCGACATCCCTTATAGGGAAAAATTGATCTCAGAATAAAGAATAAGCCGCAGTCCCCACAATGGGAACTGCGGCTTATTCAATTCATTGCTGGCAAATAACCAGATTATATGTTTTCTACCACAAGCGTTATGGGATTGATGACACGCACCGGCTTACCCTGCTGTTGCGCATACTGTACGGTTTTCCCTGTGCCACTCGGTTTGCCGTTCCATACTGCAATAATGTAATCAGCCTGGTCCACCATATAACGATTGCGCTTGTGCATACAATCCGGCGTATAACGCTGCTGCAAGAGCGTTTCTTTGTCGCATTTGGCGGCTATATCAAAGTACCGATCCCTGAGTGCCTCGCTCCATTTCTCGGCTTGCGTTTCGCAAGGGATGGCACACTCAAGCGTAATGCCATTATAAGCCGATTTCAAGCCAAGGACGATCTCAGCCGCAAACATATCAACGCCGATTGCCATACCGGTGATAAAGTGCGTAACACCATTCTCTTCAATCTGCCTGATTATTTCATCTCTGAGCTTTTGCTTGAGTGCAATACATCTTTCGTCTGCCTCATTGAATCCAAACGGGAGGCTCTGGGGTCTGTGGCCGGTAAATGCACATTTCTTTGTCTTCATATCTCATCTCTCCAACTATGTATTTTAGCGTTATTCTAATTCGCTTATACATAGTATAGCATGAAGAGATGCAGAAGTCAGTCGAAATACGCGGTAAAAGAAAAAACTGCGCCGAATAAGCGCAGTTCAATGACGAATGTTATTTTTCATTCTCTTTTTCTTGACGGATCAGGAGTTCAACTATTTGGAGAATGCGATTTTGAGCATCAACCGAAAGGGTGCCCAATTCATTCGAGAGCTGTGTTGCCTTATACTCTGTCGTGTGGTCGAGTACATCACAGAAGATGGCATCCGCAGATACCTCAAGAGCGTTAAGCAACAATATCAAATTTTCACAACGGGGAAAAGATGCGCCCCGTTCTAATGTTGAAATATAGTTTGCAGTGAATCCGGTCTTTTCGGCAAACTCTTCCTGCGTAAGACCGAGGCGTTCGCGGCACTGCTTGATCCGCTTGCCTATTCGCTTATCTATCATGACAACTACCATGCCCTTTTCTGTATCGTTCATAGTAATTATATGGACAAGCGGCACAGTTATACAGAAACGCTAATCCACTCTCAATGTATTAGCGACATAGTTCTGGCAAAATTCGTGAAAGAATCACAAAAAAAGAGCCTCAGCCGACACCCGCAAGGGCATCGACCGAGGCTCTTCGCTTTTGATAGAAAATCGACCTTTATTCTGACATCTCAGGCGTTTGGCGCTTAGACAGGAAAACATACGGGGCAATGCGTCATCTCTGCTCAGAAGGCAGGAAATCAACGATTTTCAACCTTTACCACGACATTTTTTCCTTATACTTAGTTAGCTTTGAAGTGAGTTAAGCGCTTTGCCAATATCGCCATCAATGCAGATTGATCGCTTTTGTATTTCCTTCGGGCAGTACGCCTCTGATAGATTCACACAGGCATACACAGCCTTGGGATTCTGATAGGTCATTCGCCAGAAAGGGTACTTAATTATTACAGGTGTATTCCCGCCAACCCCAAGTTCCAGATACAGGATATGCGCTCCTGTATGGCGGCGAAGGAAATCTTCATATCGTACAGCGGCCTGATGCCAACCCTCATCCTCCACAAAGGTTTCGTCCGCCCGCAGGTTCATGGACATAGGCTTGCCACAAACGGGGCAGTGTGGCACCAATTTGGTGGGGACCGTCATGGCGGGAGAAACGCCATCCGGGAGCGTCAGCCCTTGCTCCGTGATGTTGAATCCCTGAGCTTCCACCATCATACGAATGGTTTCCTCATTGTCGTAGGTCTTCTGGTGGCACGGCTTGGAACATTGCCACAGGCCGTAGTCGCCCTGCGTATAGAACAGGCGGTGCTTGTCAAATCCGGCCTTCTGAAATTGGTGATCTACATTGGTTGTGAGGACAAAATAGTCTTTCTCCTGCACGAGCTGGAACAGGTCACTGTACACCGGCTTCGGCGCATCCATATAGCGGTTGATAAAGATATACCGGCTCCAATACGCCCAATGCTCTTCAAAGCTGTCAAACGGGTAGAACCCGCCTGAGTACATATCGCGGAAACCATACTTGGCGATAAAATCTGCAAAATACCTCTGGAAGCGTTCGCCCGTATAGGTGAACCCGGCAGAGGTGGAAAGTCCGGCTCCCGCTCCGATCACCACTGCGTCCGCCGTTTCAAGCTCCTGTTTCAGGGGGGATTTTTTATCGTAACAGGCGTTCATAGATTTTGTAGTCGCTGTCCTTAAAAACATTGAAGATCACCTCCATCTGATTTGCGTTTTGTTTTTGCCAATCCGTGACCGTCTGGATGGCGATCTGCGCGGCGAGTTCGTTCGGGAAATGAAATTCGCCTGTGGAAATGCAGCAGAAGGCCATGCTGTGCAGGCTAATTTCTGCCGCCAAATCCAAACAGGAACGGTAGCAGCTTGCCAACAGTTCCCGGTCTGTTTGGTTGACGCTGCCATGGATGATCGGGCCAACCGTGTGCAGCACATAATGGCAGGGCAGGTTATAGGCTTTTGTGATTTTTGCGCCGCCGGTGGGTTCTTCTTCTTTCTGCGCGGACATGACATGGGCGCATTCCAAACGGAGTTGCACCCCTGCATAGGTGTGGATGGCATTGTCGATGCAGCCGTGACAAGGCACGAAACAACCCAGCATTTGACTGTTTGCCGCATTAACGATGGCATCCACAGCCAGCGTCGTGATGTCGCCCTGCCAGAGATAAAGTCCGGGCTGTGCCGGTTTCAGATCCATCAGCCTTGTAACACCGCGCTCTGAAAGGCGCTCTTGCAAATAGGCGTCCTGTACAGCTAAAAATTCCGCGCTGGCCGGGATCGGCGAGCGCACATTCATCAGGCTCCGCAGAAGCCTTCGTTTTTCAAAAAGGTCATCCGGCACATGGATGTCGGCATATTCTTTGTGTTCTGCCAGCAGGCAATGGAGCAGATAGTCCAATCTCTCGTCCTGTGTCATTGTCCTACCTCCGTTCAATCGCTCTTGCGGGGCAGATTTCATAGCAGTTCCCGCAATGCAGGCAGTGTTCCTGCTGTATGACTACGGGCTTTGTCGAAATGTCAATGCACTTCTGCGGGCATTTGGAATAGCACAGCTTGCAGCCGATGCATTTGTCTGTAACAAAGTAGCCGTTTTCCTTTGCCCGCGCCCCACCGAAGGAAAAACTGGCGCGTTCAATCGGTTGCTTGGAAAGGTCAAACCATTCTCCTGTCCCCTCGTAAATCTTGAAAACCGTCAGGGCGCTGCGGGAGCGCACATCGGGATAAATCTTCTCCATATAGGGATTTTTGCGGAACAGATCGGGAAGTTTCTCCGGCCCGATTTCTTTCGCCTTGCCCTGCACCGATACTGCCACGCAGGACAGGGTATCTTCACCCTTCATAGCGGTAAAGGCGATGTTCTCATTGGCTTTCAGCCGGTCATAAAAGTTCTTGCCTTTGGCGGTCAGAAAGTAAAGGCCGGTTTCATCATAATCCATCATGTCGATGGCACAGGTAACAGGCCGCCCTTCACCGCCCACCGTGGCAAATACGATGGAGTGGATCTTCTCAACAATGTATTGCAGATAATCATTCGCTTGCATAATGAACCTCCTAATTCTGTCTGCCCTTCAAGATGGGAGTAAGCCGTTTGTAAAGCAGCATGGTGACAATGCTAATTCCAATTCCTTTCAGCAAATTAAATGGGAAGGCGTTGAACAGCACAACATCCAATTTTGTTTTGATGAACGGAATAAACTCGCCAAAAGAAGCAATCAGTTGGTCGAGCGGCATAAACGCTTCAAATACGGGAAGAAGAATAAAGTAGTTGACGATGGCAGCTACAATTCCCATCACGACGCTGGCAATCAGGCAGGCGAGCATCGCCGTTTTCTTCGTCTTGTGGAATTTATAGATAAGCCCGGCAGCTGCAACAAAACTGCTTCCCATGATAAAATTGGCAAGCTCCCCGATACCGCCGGTCGAGGAAGTGAACAGTTGCAAGGCGTTTTTTACAAGTTCAATCAGGATTCCCGCTGCCGGGCCATAGGCAAAAGCTCCGATCAGCGCGGGCAAGTCCGACAAATCCATGCGTGCAAACGATGGCGATAGCGGAACAGGAAATTCAAAAAAGGCAAGCACAAAGGCGATGGCGGAAAGCACGGCGGTCATGGTGAGCATCCGTACATTCTGGATTGATGATTTCTTTTGGATTGTTACGGTTTTCATGATTCTCCTATCGAGATATGATTTGGATTAAGAACAAGCCCCGCAAAGCCTGACTTGCGGGGCTGCTCTTGTCATATCCTCTCTCATCCGGACTTTTACCGTCGGTAACGGGATTACACCGTTTCGGCTGCTTTCGCAGTTCGCAGACTGTCACTGCCGGTCAGGGATTCCACCTTGCCCCGAAGATATTTGGGAAGTTTTGTTTACAGGTCGTACTCCTTGGGGGGGTTGCCGGAGAAGTCAGCAATCACGGCATGGGCGTTTTTCAGATAGAACACCTCGAAAATGGGGTTGGTGGCATCGCCGTACTGCCCCTTGACGATGGGGTTCTGGATGCACATTTCCTTGGCGGCCATGTTGTCCTCGAACACAGCCTCGCCATTCAGTCGAATCCACGCATAAGCGGGGCTGGAAACGGAAACTTCGATGTTGGGGTTCTGCTGCATATCCTTATAGACATCCTTGGTGTTGTTGGTGCAGAACCACAGCTTGCCGTCCATCTCACCGGCAAACATGAAGGGGCGGCACTTGGCCTTGCCGTCACGGCCTACGGTAGCGAGATACTGTACGGGATTTTCCTGCAAAAACTTTACGACTTCATTCATGATAATTACCTCCTGATTTTGAATGTGGTTTTGGGGATTGCAATTTTTATCTTGCAAGATTATAATAAATCCGTAATCACCGATTGTAAAGTAAGCACTTTATTGTGCCGTAGTTACCAAAAGGAAACTATTGAAAGGAAGGGATACAATGCAGCAAGCCAAAGAGTTGCCCGCCTGCCCGGTAGAAACAACGCTTATGCTGATTGGGGACAAATGGAAAGTCTTAATCCTGCGTGACCTCCTGCCCGGGACAAAGCGGTTTGGGGAGTTAAAGAAATCCATTGGCAGCGTGTCGCAAAAGGTATTGACCGCCCAGCTTAGGGATATGGAAGAAAAGGGGCTTGTCAATCGCCATGTGTATGCAGAGGTGCCGCCAAGGGTGGAGTACAGTCTAACCGATTTGGGAAAAAGCCTGAAACCAATTCTGGATGCTATGTGGACATGGGGTGAGGGTTACAAAGCGCAAAACAGTTAAGAGCATAAAAGCAAAAAAGAGCCTCAGCCGACACCCGCAAGGGCATCGACCGAGGCTTTTCGCTTTCGATA
>OHRF01000328.1_pt1 | contig 28236 bp, 36 predicted proteins | sample 1578291 | NCBI WGS metagenome assembly OHRF01 (sample SAMEA3879576, study PRJEB24766) | human gut metagenome | biome: human-associated habitat; feature: feces | place: USA | collected 1985/1987 | reverse complement strand
CGCTGAAATTGCCCCGGACTGGGATCTGCCCACCGAGGCGGTGCAAAGCGGGCTTGAAACGCTGCGCTCCCATCTGGAACTGGTGCAGGGCGACGCTGCCCTGCTGTATGAGATGACTTGACGGGGCCATGCCCCATAGAATATTGCGAGGAAATTATGATCGAAATCAAAGGAAAATACAATGAGGCCAAGATCTTCACCGATGTGGTGGACAGCGCCTCCATCGCACAGGTTCAGGAGCTGTGCAATCAGGAATTTACGGCGGGTAGCCGCATCCGGCTCATGCCCGACATTCACGCCGGGGCGGGCTGTACTATCGGCACCACCATGACCATCACCGACAAGGTGGTGCCCAATCTGGTGGGTGTGGACATCGGGTGCGGCATGGAGACCACCCGCATCCGGGAGGGGCGGCTGGAGCTTCAAAAGCTGGACAAGCTGATTTATGAAAAGATCCCCTCCGGCTTCTCCATCCGGGATAAGGCCCACCGCTACCTCAATGAGATCGACCTGAGTGAGTTGTGCTGTGCCCGCCATGTGGATCTCCTCCGGGCGGAAAAAAGCATCGGTACGCTGGGTGGTGGGAACCACTTCATTGAGGTGGACAAGGACGACGAGGGAAATCTCTACATCGTGGTTCACTCCGGCAGCCGTCACTTGGGTGTGGAGGTGGCCAGCTATTACCAGGAGGCGGGCTATAAGGTGCTCAACCGCACTGACGATGCCTCCATCGAGGCGCTGATTGCCCGAATGAAAGCGGAGGGCCGGGAGAAGGAGATCCAGAAAGAACTGAAGAAACTGAAAAACCTCAAGCAAACCAACATCCCCAAGGCCCTGGCCTATGTGTCCGGAGAGTTGTTTGAGCAGTATATCCACGACATGAAGATCGTCCAGCACTTCGCCATGCTCAACCGGCAGGCCATGATGGACGAGATCGTCAAAGGCATGAAGCTCCATGTGGAGGAGCAGTTCACCACCATCCACAACTATATCGATACCGACGCCATGATCCTGCGGAAAGGAGCTGTGTCCGCCAAAGAGGGCGAGCGACTGCTCATCCCCATCAATATGCGGGACGGGAGCCTGCTCTGCGTGGGCAAGGGTAACGAGGATTGGAACTGCTCTGCTCCCCACGGCGCCGGCCGCCTGATGAGCCGGGCGGACGCCAAACAGTCCTTCACGGTGTCTGAATTCAAAAAGCAGATGGCAGAGGTCTACACCACCTCGGTGAGCAAGGCCACCTTGGATGAGTGCCCCATGGCCTACAAGGGGATGCAGGATATTCTGGACAACATCGGCCCCACGGCGGATGTGGTAAAGGTCATCCGCCCCATCTACAACTTCAAGGCCGGGGACGAGGAGTAAGAAACGGAGCAGAATATTATGGTGAGAGATGGCATCGTGTTCAAAGATGAGGATGGTCAGGTCATATTCAACCAGCACAGCTTCTGTGAACTGGTGAAGCACCTGCTGGTGGAGCTGGTGGGGATCTCCTATGAGGAAGCCTCCCAGATAGTGGATCGCTCACCGCTGGCAGAGCCAGTGGCCGATGCCATGGGAGTGGCGATGTTCAGCCATGACCTGCCTTATTACTGGGCTATGTTTTTCTACTATGGGAACGGTTATTGGCAAAAGGGTATTCCAGCGCAACCAGAGGATATGGATGCCTATGAAGCCTTGGAAAATAAGATCATGGAGAAATATGACTTAAAGGAGCCGTTTATATGGACATGAGAGAGATGTTCACCATTGACGGTCGCCGCTTTTCTAACATGGCCGGTTTTTATGACGAGGTGGAGCAGGTGTTCATCTGTGGCTTGGATTGGAAGATCGGTCGGAACCTGAACGCTTTCAACGATATTCTTCGGGGCGGTTTTGGGCGGCATGAGTATGGACAACCCATCCACATCCAGTGGCTGGCCTATGAAAAAAGCGTCCGTAATCTCGGAAAAGAGACGATGGACACCATTGTGGAAATCATTTTGGATACAGACCATTCCGGGCACGACTGTACCCTGGAACGGCTTTGACCAAGCAGAAAAGGAGGCAAACACTATGGGACTTGACATCTACGCCGGGACGCTGACCCGGTACTATTCTCACAACTGGAAAACCGTTGTTCAGCAGTGGGCGGAGGAAAACGGATATTCCTTCAACCGCATCACCCCGGATGGGGAACCCGCCGACGACGAGGAATTGTCCCCGACCGATGTTCAGGCGGCGGTGGAGAACTGGCGGGATCAGATTCTGGCCGCCATTTCTCAGCCGGACCAGCCCCCCTACGCCCCCTGGCCGGAGAATAATGAGAAGCCCTATTACACGGACAAGCCGGATTGGGATGCCTTCGGCGCTATGCTGCTGGTGGCCGCCTGTCGTACATACGAGGAACCGGTGCCTCCCACCGTGGAGAAGGACTGGATCTTCGGGGAGCATCCCCTGATTGCCCGCCTTGCATCGGACGAGGAGCGGGTGTGGTCCCTGTTTCGGGGCGTGACTTGGTGGCTTCCCCTCACCGACAGCTTTCTGTTCCAAGGCCCTCTGCCCACCGATGACACCGTCGCTATCGCCACCTTGGGCGGACTGCGGAAGGAGCTGGAAAGGCTGAACCAGCTGGCATGGCAGGCCGATGAGGATACCATCCTTGGCTGGGCAGACACGGAGGGATACCCGGTAGACGGAACCGTAGACTCAGATGGACAGTATAGCAAGGCAGACATCCCGGAACACACCCAGTATGACACCCAATCTCTTGCCAAGTTCGCCTTCTCCATGTTCTGGCGGGCCATGCGGTTTGCCGAGGAACAGCAGGTGCCCATCCTGCTTGATTATTAAGGAGGATTCGTCAGGAGGTGGAGACCGTGGAGCAAAAACGCCCGGCAGATATATTTCAGGAGTTTCTGGACTACCTATGGAACGGCCTGGGGCTGGAGGAAAAGGGCTGGAAGCGGCTGAAAAAAGGCGACTTCAAAAAGAAAATGAAAAACGGCCTGACCTATCAGGTCTGGTTTGACCGGAGCCGCTACAACTACATAGACTACGAAATCGGCTATGGAAATGTGGAGGTGGGCTTCAGCTGTATCATTAAGCAGGGAGATGATCGGCTCTACTCTTTCAAAATAGAACCGACAACAGGCGGTTCATTCTTTCGGATGCTGACAGAGGACCTGCGGCTGAACACCAGGTTGCTGGACACCTTTCTGCCCCTGATCAAAGCTCACTACCTCGACTTTATCGACCGCTTTGAGGTGGACCCAGCAGAGGCGCTCCAGCCGGTCTGTGCCCCCTTTATCCAGCCGGGGGATTACAGCTGGTGCATCCATGTGCGGGAACAGATGGTGGAACGGTACGGAACAGCGGAACAGCTGGAGGAGTACCGCCGTCAGGCGGAATTGCTCGGAACGCCGGAGCACAAGGCAAAGAACTGGATGGGTTCGATGTTGTTCCACCTCTCCCACGCCAATGATGTGGATCATGCCTGGGCCTCAAGCCTCACCAAAGAGGAACTGGACCAGGTGGTGGAACCCTTTGTGCAGGCCAAGCGGCAGACAGGACAGTGGACTCAGGAGGATGAGGCGGGTTATCAGCTCTACCAGCAGGAAACAGATCCGAAGAAACGCACCTTTCGGGTATGGTATCTCATTGCCAATCCCCGGGGCCTGCCGAAAGAGTTTGTCCAGAAAGAGTTGGAGTTCCGGTGGAAGCTGTTCCCGGAGAAGAAGGAGGAAACCAAATGAGCAATCAACTTTTCCAGCAAAACCTGGATGATAAAAAGGGTCCCCAGCCCGGAGGCCCCTATCTCATTCAGATTTTGTTTAAAGAACCGGTGGACATGCCGGACAAAGAAACCATGACCGCTGTGATAGAGAAACACATCGGATCAACAGAGTGCTTCTGTTATGATAAGCAAATGGCCGGCTTTGCCGCACAGGAGCATATCGCGGAATTCAAGGACGGCAAATGCCCGGTACAGCTGATGGTGATGAAATGCGACAGGTTCAAGGGCAAAGGCTTCGACGCCTTCCTCATGAGCCAGATGTGGGACTGCCAGGAGGACCGGGAGCGGATCTTCCGGGAGTGCAAATATCAGGTGGTGGCCACCGATATGCTGGCTGCGGCGCTTCCGGCGCTGGAGCGTGCCAACCTGGATGCCGACTTTCTGGAGGCTCTGGCGGAGCTGTACCCCACCTGTGAGGCATTCTATTTCCAGAACTGCGGCAAGCTGTTTCTGGCGGAGGATGTGCGTTCTCACCAGATTGAGGGGTCGGACCGTTTCATTCGCTTCGGGGTCAATGTCCGCTTCTTCAACATTGAGGGCACCGAGGATATGCTCATCGACACGGTGGGCATGAGCACCCTGTTCCTGCCCGACCTCCAGTACCACTTCCACAACATGGACCCCAACTGGGTGGTAAACCACGCCTACAATGTGGCATCGTACATATTGGAGCATGATAACCCCATTCAGGATGGGGAAACCATAGACGGCGTGGCGGATGGCCAGATGAGCCGGGAGATTCAGTGGAAGTGCCAGTATGAGGACGCGCTGATCCAGCCGCCCAGAGAAGTGCTGGACATCCACATGGGGAAATATGCCTCGGGAGGACGCTGAATGAACGGCGTTGTGCTCCTGGTGGGCGGACTGCTGCTTGTGGCGGTGATCAAGCTGATTATAGATCGAAATTGGATCGGCCTGCTTCTCTGTGCTGTCGCCCTGCTTCTGGTCTTTGGGGCTGGACACCATACAAAATAGGCCATTTTAAGAATCGAGGAGGTGAAGTATGCAGAATTCAACAAATATGCGGATACTGGAATTACTCCGGTTTCTCTATGAGCGGACCGATGAAAACCATCCCGCCACAGTATCTGACATCATTGCCCATCTGAATGGAAAAGGAATTCAGGCAGTGCGGCAGACTGTTTACGCGGATACCAATGCGCTGATCGATGCAGGAATTGATATTGTGGTGGTCAAGAGTACCCAAAACCAATATTTTATGGGAAGCCGCCTGTTTGAGTATCCAGAACTGAAAATGCTGACAGACGCAGTAGCATCCTCGAAGATCATTTCTGCCAAGAAATCCGAGGAACTGGTACAGAAATTATGCCGTCTGACCAGCACACATCAGGCAGAGCAGCTTCGGCAGCTCGCCAGCCTGTCCAGCCGGGTGAAACCGGACAATGAGCAAGTCTATTACATCATTGATGCCATCCAAACGGCAATCTTGGAAAAGCGGCAGATACAGTTCCAGTATTATGAATATACGCCCGAGAAAAAACGAGTTCTCAAACATGGCGGTTATCTCTATCAACTGGACCCTTACGCTTTGGAATGGAAGAATGACCACTATTACCTGATTGGCTTTTCTCACAAACACCAGCGGATGGCCCACTTTCGAGTAGACCGTCTGTCGGGGATCAAGATACTTCCCTCCGGCTTTACCCCCGATGAAGACTTTGATGTGGCGGGCTACACCAACAAGATCGTTGATATGTTTGCTGCTGACCGCACAGTTTCTGTTGAACTGCTCTGTGAGAACAAGCTGATGAAAACCATCATAGACCATTATGGAGAAGCTGTACCAACCCGCACATATGACGAGGAACACTTTACGGCAAACATTGAAGTCGACCCAAGCGGCACCTTTTACGGATGGGTATTCAAATTTATGGGCGGGATTCAGATCATAGCACCTCATGAGTGTGTGGAAGAAATGAAGCGGATCGCCCACAGGTTTCTCTAAAACAGGGACCAGGTGTTATGGAATTTTAACACCTGGCCTCTGCTTTCTTTTTTGCCCTTGTGTCGAACAGATGTGCCAGTTATAATATAAACAAGATGTTCGCAAACCAGCGAAACTCTATGAAGGAGGGAGACCAGTGACCTTTGGAGCTTTCATCAGCACACGGCGCAAAGAGGCCAAATTAAATCTCCGGGATACCGCGAAACACCTCGGTATCTCCAATGGGTACCTGTGTGATATTGAGCAGGGTCGCCGGCCAGCGCCAGAGGGAGCATTTGTAGAGCGGATCTCTTCTTTTCTGGAATTGGATAAGCAGGAGCATGAAATGCTGCTGGATCTGGCCGCAGATTCCAGGCAGACGGTTCCGGCCGATCTGCCTGACTATATCCGCCAGCATGACATCGTCCGCGCAGCATTGAGAGTGGCAAAGGAAGTAGATGCTACCGATGAGGAATGGAAGGCATTTATGGAAATGCTACAGAACCGCCAGAACTAAGGGGGGATTTTCTTGTCTGTACCAAAGTATCGATTGGACGCAATTGAAACCATTGGACGGAAGATCCTGCAAGAGTATGATCCCGCTTTGTTGGACGGGCCTCCCCAGGCAGTTCCCATTGAAACTATCATAGAGACCAAGTTTGATCTAACTCTGGAATATCATTGCCTACGCAAAAACGGGAGCATCCTTGGGGAAACGATTTTTGATGAAGGAGCGGCTATTTTATACGACCAAGATGAAAAACGCTACCGTTTGATTGCAGTCAAGGCCGGAACAATCCTGGTGGAGGAGCGGCTTTGTGTGGACAGGCTCCTCGGCAGGCTGCGGTTCACCTGTGCTCACGAATTGGGGCACTGGGTCCTGCACCAGAAGCTGTACTCCGGCACAGGCGATGTGGCTGCCTATGAAGGAAAAACATCTTTGGATGAAAGCCACGGTCTGGTCGAATGGCAGGCGGATGCTTTGGCTACTGCTCTCCTCATGCCCCTGCCGCAAATCAAAAGAAGTTTTTACCGTTTGCGTGCAGGCAGGAGCAATGAGCAGTTGGTTGCGGAAATGGCTCAGATCTTCCAAGTCTCCAAGCAGGCCATGCGTATTCGGTTGGAAACACGCAATCTCATATAAGTTTGGTACGGCAAGCCCCCCTCCTGAGAGAGGGGCGCAGCCGCACCAATGTTCACAGGCTTTGTTATATGCATTTTGTTCGCAGTTTAGCGAACATGGGAGGAGGAGAATGGCATGAGAAAAGAAAGTTCCACTTTGCAGAAATGTAAAAGGCAGATGGCGACCCTTGGATTTGACAGCCAGCTGGCCTATCACCGGGTAAAGCTGATTTTGAAAATCTACCGGGATGTGGTGTGGGTCCTCAGTGAGCGGGTGGAGGAACTGCATGAGTACGCCTGGGAGCTGGGCGCTCAGGACGCTGATACCGGGCTTATCTATCTGCAAAGTTTCGCCCCGGATATGGATCTGCAGGAGTTTGAGGAACGGGTCTGCTGTGTGATGGAAAACCGGATGCTGGTGGATGTGATCGACCGTGCCCTTCTCCGCTTGAAACGATACCCTGACCGGGGTGAACTTTACTATGAGATCCTGACCAAACAATTTATCCACCGTTTCAACAGCACAGAAAAGGAACTGCTGGATGAGCTGAATATGGAGCGAAGCGTATTCTATGACCGAAAGCGCGAGGCGATCTTCTTATTGTCCCTCTGCCTTTTTGGTTATGCTGTGCCGGAACTTCAGGAAGAATTGGAGATGCCCCGACTTTATCCCGACTGATTCCCGATGAAAAACCGACGAAATCCCTACTCCCTTCCGACTTTGCCTCTGCTATACTCAGTACAGTGGCAGGTATGCGCAAAAATGAATAGGACCAGCTGACAAGGGCCGGGACGCTGTAAAGTGTCCCGGCCCTCTGTATTCCTGCCGCAATATGGCGGCGGGGATCGGCCGGGGATGCAGAAATGCGTCCCCGGCTATTTTTCTGCCCGGCACTGGGAGGGCCGGCATGGGCTGGGAGGCTTATATCGCCAAGTACCCCTGATTTCAAGATTTTGATTCGCCATCAAAATCTTGAAATTTGGAGGAAAGGCACATGGAATCCAACGGGAAGTTTACCCTTATTGTTTTTAACACCTGCACTCAGGAATATGAGGAAGTCATAGTGACAGAGGAGGTCTATCGCACTTACTGCAGAACCCGGTGGAATATCAAGGACAATGATCAGAGCTTTTTTGACCATGAGATCCAGACGAGTGGGATGATCGGAAGTCAGGATGGCGCCTATGAAAATTTCCGGGAGTTTATTGACGCCATCAACACTCCGGAACACATCATCCTTGAACAAATAAAGAAAGAGGCCCTGTACCAAGCGATCTCAGCGTTGCCTGCTGCGGATCAGGCATTGGTACAGGGGTTGTTTTTTAAGGGACAAAGTGAACTTGACTATGCAAGAGAGATTGGCGTTTCACAGCCTGCAGTGCATAAACGGAAAGTCCGTATTCTCAAGTCTTTGAAAAAACTTTTAGAAAATTGAAATTGGAGGGTTATTAAAATGCCGACACCTTCCCCTATACAAGCGAGAAGGAAATGCTTCTCACTTGTTCCTTGAAAACCGAATATCCGATTGTCTGAATACTTTCCTGACGGGGCCCCTGCTGAACAGGGGCAAGCGACGCTGGAGGATGCGCGAAAACCATCTGTAGAGGTTCTGGTACAGGCTGCAAACGAAGTCACCTATACATTTTTGTTCGGTTATGACAGCCTGACGGATTTCCCCTCTATCAACGACGGCCAAATAAGGTGCTAAGCGGGTCCATCCGTCCAAAAAACAGCCTGTGGCAAGCTGTATCGCAATGACTCCGCCAGGGATAATGATACTTCCGTCCAGTCACAGCCCCCACCGAAATGGGGATCAAGCAATGAGGGCGGCCGACAGAGATCCTGCCGGGGGTGAGAGTCCCATGACGCGGTGAAGCCAGCCGCGGTTCAGATGGTCGCCCTATGGAGCTGATGCCAATGGCACAGGCTCCTGCGCTTGGGGAAGTAGTGTCGAATACAAGCGCCAAAGAAAGACAACACAAATGTGAAGTCTTAATATCAGAAGCTATGGGGATCGCTTCTGTCCAAAACCCGTTTACTGACCGGAACATGCCGTATGAGCAGCCATTCCAACCAGATGCGGGAGATGCGGAGGCGGTCCCTATTTTTGTGATATTAAGCCCAATATGCTGAGGAGGTGTATTCTGTGAAAACATATTGCAGACAGGAAATCAGCCGTGGTGACATTTACTATGCTGACCTGCGGCCAGTCATCGGGTCTGAGCAAGGTGGTATCCGTCCGGTACTCATTCTGCAGAACAATGTAGGCAACCGCCACAGCCCCACAGTGATCGCAGCCCCCATCACCAGCAAGATGGGAAAACCGCGGCTGCCTACACATGTTTGTTTGAATAGGCAAGCGAATGGATTGAGCTGTGGTTCCGTTATCCTCTTGGAGCAACTTCGCACTATTGATAAGTCCAGGCTCAGAGAGCGCGTTGGAGCATTGGACACCTCCGAGATGAAACAGATTGACTGGGCGCTTGGGGTCAGCGTCGGTCTGGTGGAAGGATATCGGTAGAATAGGTCAATTTATGAACATTTATTCTGTTGGTATTGGTGAATAGATGTTGCCGCCTTACTTGTGGTATTGTTTGAAAAAGCACTTGGGAATAGGAAAACGAGGTGAAGCAAGAGTGGAGTACCGAAAAGTTTACTTCCGGATTCGCAGCCGCTATCAGTTCGATTCCGGCTGGCCGGCTGAGACTGACGCCGCCAAATTTCATGAAGAAAGCCGCAGCCTGTTCCAGAGTGCGGGCTGGGATCTACAGCCCGGTGGGGACAGCACATCTGATACCGTTACGAAAGGCTGGCAGGAGTTATACTGCATCCGATGAACTTTAGTGGTATTATAGAGATGGACGAGATCCCAGCCATCCAAGAACTACTGAAGGATGCGAAATCGTTCTGCTGCTATGGCTTCGACTGCTACGAGAGGTATTGGGATATTACCGATGAGGAATATCTGGCACAGTTGGAGACCAAGCGCGAGGAGATCACACATGAAATTCTGGAACGGTGCCGGACAAAACGGAAAAACCTGTATATCACAGGCCCGGTTGCTTTAAATGTCGCTCAAAAGTTCTCTGTACACAGGCTCTGTGATAAAGAAGGCAAGCATAATCTTGCCAACCGCTTCGTGGGCGAACTGATGGAGCAGCTTGTTCAAGATGGCCTGCTGGTGACAACGAAAACCAGGAACGGTCCTGGTGTCCGCACGGCAACCGATGCAGAAATTAGCTCCCCACTGCCAGGGCAGCAGCAAATGACCCTGTAAATCGAGGTGCGATGGAATGGCAATTTATATTACGGGTGATACTCACGGCGACTTCCAACGCTTTGGGAGCAAATACTTCCCACAGCAGAAGGAGATGAGCCGGGGGGACTATGTGGTCATCGCGGGTGATTTTGGAGGACTGTGGGATGGAAGCCAGAAAGATCAATATTGGTTGGACTGGCTGAACAAGAAGCCCTTCACCACCCTGTTCGTGGATGGGAACCATGAGAATTTTGACTTGCTGAACACTCTACCAGAAAAAGAATGGAATGGCGGACGGGTCCATGTTGTGCGGGAGCATGTCCTGCACCTTATGCGGGGACAGGTCTTCGACTTCGGCGGCCTCGCCTGGTTCACAATGGGCGGTGCGGCCTCCCATGATATTCAGGATGGAATCCTTGATCCCGCCGCTCCGGACTTCGAGCGCCAGTATTGGCTGATGCGCCGGATGCGGTCCATGTTCCGGGTCAAAGGCGTGAGCTGGTGGGAGGAGGAGATGCCCAGCTTGGAGGAGTACCAAGAAGCCCTGGCAAACTTGGAACGGGTCAACTGGACGGTAGACTGTGTTCTCACCCACTGCGCTCCCAGCGGTGTGGTGCAGGAGATCAATCCATCCTATGGAACGGATGAACTGACGGACTTTCTTGAAATGGTCAGCCAGCGGTGTAAATTCGCCTACTGGTTTTTCGGCCATTACCATGAGAATCGAATCATAGATCAGAAATACATCCTCCAGTGGGAAAAGATATCTGAACTGGGTTTTTAATCGCAATGGATCAGGGAGTGGGTAACCAGCATTCCCTGGTCTTTTATTCTGAACGGAGTGGAAGACGCCAAATGAGCAAAGAGATAGGCTACACAAAGGGAAAAAGCGATTTTACATATATGGTAGAGCATAGGTGATATTTTGTTATCAGGAGGAAAAAATGACATTTGAAATTAAAGATTATTTTGAGACGCCCGTTATATTGGAGCCGAGGGTGGAATTGTACACGGTTTATGATTTTATGGGCAAAGAACTGCCTGGCCTTGCGATTGTTCTTGATATGCCTATCCAAGGAGCAGATGAGAAAGAACAGTTCGCTATTCTTACAAAATCTTTTGAAGAATTTATTGGCTTGAAAAACAGTGCATATGTCGATATAAACAACTGTCCCTTTGCGCCGCAGCTGCTCAATCGTGGATTTGCTAAAGATACTGGGCTCTACAAAGAAAGTGGGTTCTGCTCCTACCCTTTATGGACATTTGATGAAACCGTTCTGAAAGAAACCGGCGGTGAGAAGTACGAGAGATACGCACGGGCTTATGACGAGTATATGGAGTCCTCTTTTATAGGAATGATGGGTGCGGAAGATGAAACAGGCGAAGAAATATGTACAGGAATGATGATGTAATAAGTCCATAATACAGTCCGTGGCTGGACTGAGGAATACCAAGAGGCTCTGGTGAACTCGGAATGGGTCAACTGGACAGCGGACTGCGTTCTCGCCCACTGCGCTCCCAGCAGCGGAGTAATGACGCATACGGAGTGGTCCGATGTATATCCCGGAATGATTGTGGAATAGACGAACAGCCCGTCCTGTGATATGATGGTAGTAAGTCAAAAAGATTGGAGGACAGGCTAATGCCGGAAAAACAGAAGAAAACCATTCGGGAATTGACCCTCATGCTGATGTACCTGACCTCCTGGGAGGAACGGGATACACCGGAAATGCGGGCGGTCAAGAAAAAGGAACTGGAAAAGTATCCCCTTGTCCGCCGATGCTGGAAGGGCTATGATCACGACCTGCTGAACAAACTTTCAGAGGAAGGGCTGATCAACGCTGCCGGGCGAACCTATCCCGCCCTCATCACACCGGAGGGAGAAGCCGAAGCTCGGAAACTGCTGGCCCAATATGGAATTGATACAGAAGAAAGAAGGCGTTGCAGTGCGGAACGATAAACAAGAACAGGCGATCCGATCCAGCGCAGCGGAATACCTGACCTTTGTGGCCGCTACCGGTGACAGTACAGAGAGCATGGAAATGCGCTATGAGGATGAGAATATCTGGCTGACCCAGAAGATGATGTCGGCTCTCTATGATGTGGATGTTCGGACAATCAATGAGCACATCCAGAAGATCTATGAGGATGGTGAGCTGACAGAGGAGGCAACTATCCGGAATTTCCGGATAGTTCAAACTGAGGGCTCCCGTCAGGTTAGCCGCCAGGTGAAGCACTACAATCTGCAGATGATCATTGCGGTTGGATTCAAGGTCAACAATGACCGGGCGGTCCAGTTCCGCAAGTGGGCCAATACCATCGTTAAGGACTACACCATTCAGGGCTGGGCCATGGACAGTGACCGGTTGAAAAACGGGGGTAGTGTACTTACCAAGGAATACTTCGACCACCTTCTGGAGCAGATCCGGGAGATTCGGATGTCTGAACGCAAGTTCTACCAAAAGATCACCGACATCTACGCCACGGCTCTGGATTATGATAAATCAGCCAAAACCACACGCCTGTTTTTTTCCGAGGTACAGAACAAACTCCACTGGGCGATCCACCGTCATACTGCGGCGGAGTTGATTGTGGAGCGAGCCAACGCTGAAAAACCTCACATGGGCTTAACTTCCTGGGAGCAGTATCCAAACGGAAAAATACAGAAGTATGATGTGTCCATTGCTAAGAACTATCTTTCCAGAGAGGAACTGCAGGCGCTGGAACGCATTGTGACCATGTACCTGGACTATGCGGAATACCAGGCAGGCCGCCATATCCCTATGACCATGCAGGACTGGTCACAGCGGCTGAATCGCTTCCTGGAATTCAATGAGCATGAGATCCTCCACGACACCGGCCGGGTGACGCATGAGATCGCCAAAGCCTTCGCAGAGAGCGAGTTTGAAAAATACCGGATTGTGCAGGATCGCATGTTTGAAAGCGACTTCGACCATTTCCTTGCCCTGGAGGAACAAGCAGAGAGAAAAAATGACTGACAAAAGAGAGCCGCCGGTTTCCAGACTGGCGGCTCTCTTTTACAGTTGCGGCAGAAAGATGGAGGCATATCGCTTTAGAAATCACAGCATTCTGTGCTGGTTTTCCAATGGGTACAAGATGGTGTTTTTTCACAATAGAACAACCAGAACAAATGTGCTATAATGGCTTTGAAAATGCGTCGGAAGATAAAGAGGAAGGGGTGACCGAAGCATGAAGGAGCGAACCTACATTTGCTGTGATCTAAAATCGTTTTACGCAAGTGTGGAGTGCATCGAGCGTGGGCTGAATCCACTGGACACCAACCTCGTGGTGGCGGACCTGAGCCGCACTGAAAAGACCATCTGTCTGGCGGTCACACCTTCCCTGAAGTCTTATGGCATTTCCGGTCGAGCCAGGCTGTTTGAGGTGATCCAACGGGTCAAGGAGGTCAATGCCCAACGGCAGCGGAATACCCCTGGCCGGCAGTTCACCAGCGCTTCCTCTCACGACCCGGAGGTACGGCGAAATCCTTCCCTGGCCCTCGACTATATCGTGGCTCCACCCCGGATGGCCCACTATATTGACTGGAGCACCCGCGTCTACAGTGTTTACCTCAAGCATGTGGCGCCGGAGGACATCTACCCATACAGCATCGATGAGGTGTTCATCGACGCCACCAGCTACCTGCAGACCTACCATCTGTCGGCCCGTGAATTTGCCCGGAAAATCATCCTCGACATTCTGCAGACGACCGGTATCACCGCTGCGGCGGGCATTGGGACGAATCTGTATCTGGCCAAGGTCGCCATGGACATTGGCGCGAAGCATGTCCCCGCCGATGAATACGGCGTCCGCATCGCAGAACTGGATGAGATGGGCTATCGCCGCTCCTTCTGGACCCACCGTCCGCTCACCGACTTCTGGAGGGTGGGAAAAGGCTATGCCGCCAAGCTGGAAGCCAACGGCCTGTACACCATGGGAGATATTGCCCGGTGTTCTATCGGGCAGCCTACAGATTATCACAACGAGGAACTGCTCTATAAACTGTTTGGTGTCAACGCAGAACTGCTCATCGACCATGCCTGGGGCTGGGAACCCTGCACCATTGCGGACATTAAGGCATACAAACCAGAAAACAAGAGCATCGTCTCCGGGCAGATTCTGCAGTACCCATACCCATTTGAAAAGGCAAGGCTGGTCATCCAGGAGATGGCCGATGCACTGGCGCTGGAATTGGTAGATAAGCGGCTTGCGACCAACCAACTGGTCCTCACAGTAGGCTATGACATCGAAAACCTCAAGGGTACAGTCTACACCGGAGAGGTCACCACGGACCGCTATGGGCGCAAAATTCCCAAGCATGCTCATGGTACAGTCAATCTGGACGGATATACTTCCTCCGGCGAGGAGCTGCTCAAGGCAGCCACCAGCCTGTATGACCGGATCGTAGATAAAACCCTGCTGGCCCGCCGGCTGACCCTCTGCGCCAATCACCTGCTGGACGAGTCTTCTGTGCCGGAGGATTTGCCGGAGCAGATTGACCTGTTTACGGACTACTCGGCAAAGGAAAAGCAGAAAAAAGAGGCTGACACTGCCCATGCACGGGAGAGAAAACTCCAGGAAACCATGCTGGACATCAAAAAGCGTTTTGGCAAGAATGCCATCCTCAAAGGACTGAATCTGGAGGACGGCGCCACAGCCAGGGAGAGAAACAACCAAATCGGAGGTCACAAAGCATGACCGGACCATACGATGATATCATCAACTTGCCGCATCCTACCTCAGCCAAGCACCCGAGGATGCCGCTCTCAGACCGTGCGGCCCAGTTCGCACCCTTTGCGGCCCTGTCCGGCCACAGCGCCGCCCTTGTGGAAACGGCCCGGCTGACCGACCAGCGCATGGAACTGGACGAGGATGCCAGGGCTGCCTTGGACTCAAAACAGCAACTGCTGTTGGAGCGGATCAAAGAGCGGCCGGAAATCACGGTGACCTGGTTCCAGCCCGACGCAAAGAAAGACGGCGGCCGGTATATCGTATCAACCGGGAGGCTGAAAAGAATCCATGAGGCGGATCAGGTATTGATTCTGGTTGATGGCTTAAGGATACCGATAGGCGACATCGTTGAACTGGAAAGTGAGTGCATTCGGGGGCTTCTTTGAGAGAAATTGAAAAGCTGTGTACAGTGTTTGCGCCAACATACGACTAATTTTATAAGTTATAACTGATAAAATTAGATTATATCAGTTGATTTTCAGTTGTAAATGGGATATACTGAGGTCAACGATAGAAAGGAGGCGTTCCAATCATGATCAAACGAGAACTGTATATGAACCGCATCCGTCCCTTCATTGGGGGCGAACTGATTAAGGTAATGACCGGCATTCGCCGCTCCGGTAAGTCGGTGATGCTGGAACTGATCAAAGAGGAACTGGCGGAGGCTGGTGTTGCCCCGTCTCAGATGATCTCAATCAATTTTGAAGATATGCGGTACTCCCATCTGCAGACCGCAACGGCTCTGCACGATGAGATCATAAAACGGGCAGAGGGCATCGAGGGAAAAGCGTATCTGTTTTTTGACGAGATCCAGGAAGTAGAGGGCTGGGAAAAGTGCGTCAATTCTTTGCGAGTGGCGCTGGACTGCGATATCTACATTACGGGCTCCAACGCAAAACTGCTGTCCGGTGAACTGGCCACTTATATTGGCGGACGGTATGTGGAGTTTGTGATTTACCCATTCTCCTTCGCTGAATTCCTGGAACTGTACCACACAATTGCACCAAGCGATTCGATCCAGCAATGCTTTCAAAAATATCTGCTGGCCGGAGGAATGCCCTATCTGGCCAACCTCCGGTATGAGGAAGAACCCTCCCGGCAGTATCTCACAGATCTATTCAATTCTGTGCAGCTCAAAGATATCGTAAAACGGAACAAGATTCGGGATATTGATTTGCTGGAGCGCATCATTGCGTATATGACCGCAAATGTCGGAACAGTTTTCTCAGCGTCCTCTCTGGCTAAGTTTTTCAAAAATGAGCAGCGGACTGTCGCGGCAGAAACCATCCTGAACTATGTGCGGTACTGCTGTGACGCATATCTCTTCTATCAGGTAAAGCGCCAGGACCTGCAGGGCAAGCAGATACTGGCCTCCAACGAAAAGTATTATATTGCGGATCACGGTATTCGGGAGGCTGTGTTCGGCGGGAACATGAAGGACATCAACCTGATCCTCGAAAACATTGTCTACATGGAACTGCTGCGACGGGGTTATGTTGTCACAGTAGGCAGAGCAGGAGAAAAAGAAATTGACTTTGTATGCGAAAAAAGAGGAGAAAAACTCTATGTGCAGGTAACATACCTGCTGGCCTCTGAAGATACGGTGAAACGGGAGTTCGGTGCATACGATGGCATCCAGGACAATTTCCCCAAGTATGTCGTATCCCTCGACGAGTTTGACATGAGCAGGAACGGGATCAAGCACCGGAATATCCGTGACTTCCTTCTGGCGGAAGAATGGAATTGAGAAAGCGGTAACATATCAGGGCGTGATTGGCGAGGAGGTGACGCATAAGTGAGTGGAAGCAGCCCGAAAAGCATATCAATATCAGGTGTCGAAACCGATATAACCATCGGCAAAGAACTGGCTGCCGTTGCGCAGAAATCAAAGGCACTGGCCTCACGCGACTGCTTTGAGCAACTGGAGATGTACCTCCACGGCAGAAGTCATGACCGCGTGTGTCTGCTCTTTGGCCTGCTCCAGACTGGAAAAAACACCATGCTCCGTCAGGCCATTGGCAGAATGACAAAGGAGGACTTGAGCCGTATCGCATACATCAAAGCCCGCAGGACTGACAATATGGCGATGATGAACCGGGATCTCAAGAAGTTGTTTAACGCGGGATTCCGATATGTGTTCATCGACGAGGTCACGCTGATGGAAGACTTTATTGACTCGGCTGCCCTCTTTTCCGATGTGTTCGCCACCATGGGAATGAAGATCGTCCTGTCTGGTACGGACTCCCTGGGCTTCTGGCTGGCAATGGATGAAGAATTGTATGACCGGGCCAAGTCCATCCACACGACCTTCATCCCATATCGGGAGTATAGCCGTCTGCTCGGGATCGACAGCATTGATGAGTACATCCGATATGGCGGCACACTACGCGCCGGAGAGCTGGCCTTTGACGATGAAGATGTGAATGCTCAGGATGCATCCTTCCGGGATGACGAGTCCACCCGAAGATACATCGACACGGCAATCTGCAAGAACATCCAGCACTCCCTGGCCTGCTACGAGTCGGGCGGGCATTTCCGCCACCTGTACTCTCTGTATGAAGCTGGAGAGCTGACCAGCGCCATCAACCGGATCATAGAGGATATGAACCACCGATTCCTGATCTCAGTGCTGACCGATGATTTTCTCTCCCATGACCTGCGGCTCACTGCCGCAAATCTGCGGAAAGAGCGTGACCCCGAAAAGCGCACAGAGGCGCTGGATGCCATTGATACAGAGGCGGTCACCCAGCGTTTGATGGAACTGCTGGATATCCGGAACAAGGAGGAGCAGTCCATCGGTATCACAACTGCTCACATCATAGAGATTAAGCAATATCTTACCGCGTTGGAGTTGATTGTGGATTGTCCCATTGAATCGGCGGACCCCGGAATTGAACCAGTGGAACATATTCTCTTCACACAGCCTGGAATGCGATATTGTCAGGCCCAGGCCCTTATCCATTCCTTGTTAAAGGATGAGCAGTTCTCGGCGCTCAGCGAATATGATAAAACGCAGATCACGGGCCGCATCCTTGAAGAAGTCCGTGGCCGGATGATGGAAGATATTGTGCTGCTGGAAACCATGAAGGCGGCCGACAAGGATCACCGTGTTTTCAAACTGCAGTTTGAGGCTGGCGAGTTTGACATGGTCATCTATGACCAGAAAGAAAACTCCTGTGAGATCTTTGAAATCAAACACAGCAGCAAACAGGTTCCCTTTCAATACCGGCACCTCGTCGATGAGGATAAATGCCAGAGGACGGAACGGCGGTTTGGTCCCATCCATGGGCGCTATATCCTGTACCGCGGCGAAGATGCGCAGATGGAAAATGGGGTCCAATACTGGAATGTAGAGAATTATCTGAAGGCTCTGCCAACATTGGATATCGTCCAAGTACAGGAAATCGGTATGCAGTCAATCGAACCTACTCTGTAAAAGGACTATCGCCACTAAGCAGTTACAATTAGAAATTGAAAAGCATCGGCTATCTTTTTAGGATAGCCGATGCTTTATTTTTAGGAGGATTACTATGAACAGGGTACTCAGAATCGACGAAGAAAAGCCTGAAATGCATATCTCGGTTCAGGGCTATAAGGTCACTCTCTGCTTTGCAGAAAAAGAAAATCCTGAAGTTGCTGTATTAGTAAAGCAGGCTCTCCTGAGCGCCTATGCAATGCCCCAGAAATAGAACGACTTGCTGAAGGTCTTGCATTCAGAAGATTTGATGAAGGGATGGTCAGTAAAATGGCTGAAAGAGTCTATTGCTTATACAGAGGTAAGGATCAGGAAAGCATTCTCATGCAGAAGAACGCCTGCCACGATTTTGCAGAGAAAAAAGGCTGGAACATTGTTGGCGAGGAGCAGGAGATCGGCGTGTCCGGCTATAAAGTCAGCACTGATGACCTTGTTAAGTTAAAGCGCATTAGAAAGGCTGCTGAGCAGGGTGAGTTTGATATCCTGCTGGTCTTTATGTATGACCGGCTGGGACGCAATCTCAACGAAACCCCATTCATCGCAGAGTGGTTTACCAAGAAGGGCATCCATGTTTGGAGCGTCTATGAGGGAGAGATCATAGACGGCGTTGATGCAGAACGCATGCTTGACTACATTCGCTTTTGGCAGACTGATGAGGCCCAAAAACTTTGAGCAAAGTACAGGATAACCCAACACACCAGCCCATTTACTGCAGATTTGTTTATAAAAAGATTATCAATTCCCCTGGCTATTCTGGCCGTAGTGTGAGATAATGGGTATGGCAAAAGCCGGGAACCTTGATAATCGAATAGAATGAATTGGGTGTCCGCCCTCTCACACAAAAAACATGAGAGGACGGATATCAATGGCTGAAAGAGTTTATTGTTTATACAGAGTTTCCACCAACAAGCAGGTCGATCACGATGAAAACAACCAGGCAGACATCCCTATGCAGAGAAAAGCCTGCCACGATTTTGCGGCGAAAATGGGCTGGGTCATCGTGGGCGAGGAGCAGGAAACTGGCGTATCCGGTTATAAAGTCAGCGCCGATGACCGTGATAAACTGCAGCTCATCAAGAAGTATGCAGAGCAGGGCAAGTTCGATATTCTGCTTGTCTTCATGTTCGACCGACTGGGCCGCAAGTCAGATGAAACACCCTTCGTTGTGGAGTGGTTTACTAAAAAGGGCGTCCGCGTCTGGAGCGTACAGGAAGGAGAGCAGCGGTTTGAGTCCCACACGGACCGCCTGACCAACTATATCCGTTTCTGGCAGGCCGATGGAGAGAGCCAGAAAACTTCGATGCGCACCAAAACGGCCCTTGGCCAGATGGTAGAGGAAGGCCGGTTCCGCGGTGGAAACGCACCATACGGGTACCGGCTGGAAAAGAGCGGCATCCTCAACAAGCGCAAACATGAGGTGTACATGCTGGTCATTGATGAGGACGAGGCCAGAGTCGTCCGGATGATGTTTGACCTCTGCATTTCGTCCGGTTACGGCAGATGGCGCCTTGCCAACTTCCTCAACGACCACGGGATCAAAAACCGGAAGGGACAAAACTGGCACGACGCCAGTGTGGGGGGCATCCTGCACAACCCGCTCTACAAGGGAATCCTTCGGAGCGGAGAAACCTATGCCGGCCCCTTTGAGGCCCTCCAGATCATCGCCCCAGACCAATTCGACCTGGCGCAGAAACTGATGCTGGAGCGGACCAATGAGCGGAAAGAGCGGCGCACAGTACCGCTGAATACCGCAGGCCAATCCCTGCTTTCCGGGAACATCTTCTGCGGCCACTGCGGAGGCCGGCTGGTGCTCACTACCAACGGGACAACCACCCGCCTTGCGGATGGGACGCCGGTCCATAAAAAGCGTATTCGCTATGTATGCTACAACAAGACCCGGCGCCGTCAGGAATGTACAGGACAGACTGGATACACAATGCACATTCTGGACGGGATCGTCACTGAGGTGCTGCATCAGGTCTTCGACAAGATGCAGGGAGCTTCCAACGACATGATTGTGGGAAGTGCGGTTCAAAAGCAGATGGCAATGATACGCTCGGAATTGCAGCGGGCCAGAGCCGAAAACACCAAGGCCAATAAGGAATATGAATCCCTCAAGTCCGAGGTGCTGAAGGCGATCCAAGGGAAAAGCGCCCTGCCGCAAGATGTGCTGACTGAAATGCTGGAGGATACCCGACAGAAGGTACTGTCCACCAGTGAACGAATCACGACCCTTACCGCAGAACTGAATGATGGAAACTCTAAGATCGAGGAGATGAAGGCCGAGTTCAACCGGATCGTGTCCTGGTCCAAGATTTTTGATGAAAGCCCGATGGAGGTCAAGAAAATGATCTGCGGCTACATCATCAAGAAGGTTTCGGTGTTCCGGGACTATAGGGTCAAGATTGAATTCAACATTAATGTGGAGCAGTTCCTGAATGGTATCGACAGCATCGACGAATGCGCTACCTATGAACTGCCCATGGCGCAATAAGCTCTCACCCTCGCCACGACCACGGCGAGGGGTACATATCGTAAAGGTATGTCCAGTTGACAACATATACCTTCTATGCTATACTGCAACTTGTCTCTCATCAATTGCCGGGGCGGGATATTCAAGCCCTTTCCCAAGCCATCAGGGGGTGCATACCCGATGGTTCGGGAGCCCACACCACGAGTACCCCACATCTTAAATAGTGGCTGAAACGTAATGTTCCAGCCGCTATTTTTCTTAAAAGTTTCAGTAGCTGTTTCCGTCGAACTGTGGTATATGTTTGTGCTGCAAGGAGGCGAGCGCATGAAATACAAGCTGCTGAAAGACCTATATGACTGCTTCTATACCCCACCTGAACTCCCAGCTCAGAAACAGGAAATTGAGGAATGTCATCAAGCACTGAGCGAGGTGCTGGGCAAACCAGAGCGCCGGCTGGTGCTCCAGATCATCGACGCAAAAGACCGCATTGCGGAGGACACCTCCATCGACAGCTTTATCGCCGGATTTGAACTGGCGTGGAAGCTGTCCATAGAACTGAATTACCACGAAAACGAGCACTCAGTCTCCTGCCAAACGGCAATGGGATCAGGCGCTCGTTTCGCATCTAAGGAGGAAGAGAAATGAAGAAACTCATCATAGTGACAATGATTGCCGCATGTGTCGCCCTGCGCGCCGCTTTGTGGCCACATGGCAACGCGGTCGAGGAAACACCCGTCCCAGCCGCAGAAACCGCTGTGAGCGCCAGGAAAGCGACTGTCGTGGAAATAACAGAAAAGAATTCCGCGTCACTGACAGAGATGGAAAACGAGATTTCGCAGCAAGAAGCATCCCAAGAGGAACGTCCTGAACCAGAGACAGAGTCTATTGAAACGCCCGCAGATTCTGAACTCCAGCCTTCCGCAGAGCAGTCACCCACTAAAAATTCCGCACCAGAGCCAACTCCATCCCAACCGCCTAAAGAACTGCAGCCCGGTGAGAAAGTCTATGTGGCGGGTTTCGGCTGGGTGGAGTACGAGGGGCCAAACTACTGTGAAGATGGTACGGATATTTACGAAAACGGCAACAAAATTGGGATCACGGGGTGAAATGTGTAGTTGCCCATTGCATTCGCTTCCCATTCGTGTTATCATGATAACGCTAAATTGTTGTACTGTCCTGAACTTTGATCGTTCGTATCATGAGAGTACGAATCATATCGAACGGCAGTGACATAGACAACGAAGCGAGTAAAAAAATATGTAAATCCTCGAAACTATTGATTCCAATCAAATTCTCATTATGGAATTGAGAAAGCAGTTTGCTGGTTGACTGTCGTTGTCCCCCTGTTGTTTCGATGCTTTGCACCACAAAATCGAACCGAAGAAAGTGTTCTTTCGTCGGGTTTGTTTTGTTGCGTGCAAAGCGGTCTTTCGGATGATCGCAGTCCACGCACGAAGCAAAGTGCGTGGGCTTTTTTCGGTTCAGAAAGGAGGCTGATTATGGGAAAGGTATCAGGAAAAACACATACCAAAGCACAACTGGATCACTGGGCAAATCTGCATAATCCCAATAACAAGGCATATCAAGCTGACGCTGACAATCGGGCCAATCAGATGAATCCGAACCACAGATCGCACCAGAGAACTCACAATGCAAACCGCAGAAACAAAGCGCATTGAATGCCCGAGTGGGCGCCTGACTATCCGGAATACGATGATTAAATTGGAGGTGCACGGTATGTCAAAGCACTTTTTCGACTATGATGACGGCGACTTCGCCATGAGCATTTCTGACAGCATGGCGATGGACTCCGATGGGAATCTCATGATGCGCATGGGAGATCACATGGCAATGGATATGGACACAGGCGATATTCACATGATCTCCTCGTGGCCCGATGATGACGAGGAGTAGAGCATAGGCGGCAGCTCAGCGATTGAGCCGCCATAGACAAAGAAAACATTTTTCAGGATCCGGGCAGAGAAAGCAGCGGGACAGGCCGTAAAGGCTTGTCCCGCTGTCTGTGTCTTATGGCAGATATTCTTCCGTGACCTGATACCGGCTGATGCCGAAGGCGCTGCTCCGCTCCACGATTTCTGCAGGGATCTTGGGCAGATACTTCTTGCTGAAGCTGGTGTCCCCGAAGTAGGCGTCAAAGCTTGCCACCGGCAGGACGACCCATTCGCAATCATCCTGCCGGTTGGCGAGATAATAGCGGATCAGCGTACAGACAACCTCGGATGGAATTTCCTTCGGAAGCGCTGTTGTTACTTTCTCTGTCAGTTCAAGCGGCAGCTCCGGCCCCTCTCTGCGCAGCGGCCCCAGCTCCAACGCATCGGCAAGGACATCATCAAAGCGCAGCGTCCAGGCACCCTTGGTTTGGGGCGCAAAAATCGGGATCTGATACTGCATCACCTTGCTTCGCCATGCGGCGGCGAACTTTGATTGAATGACCTCCGCATACTTGAGCGAGGTGCTGCGCACCTTTTCCGGGTGTGTCAGCATGAAGTCCGCGACGCAGAGGACATGGCGGAGAAACCAGCCGGTCCCGTCCTCATCCACCAGCTCCGGGAACTCCGTATGCAACTCCGAAAAATCCGTCCGGAACTGCCATTCCTTGTCCGGTACGCGCTTCCCGTCCTCCGGAACACTGCACCAGGCGCAGAGCGCGCGGCGGGCGTAGTCGATCCGATTATGCGGATCACCCAAAATGACTGTTCCGTCCTTGCTGTGGAACAGATATCCGCGGGCCAGGATGGTCAAAATCCGAGCCATCCCCTCAAACTCCAGGATCGTGGCAAAGGTGAACCGGCCCAGCCAGGTCGTGTCGCTCTTCTTGCTGGCGGTATAGGAAACTGTTCCAGTATATGCGCAGAATTCCTCCCATTCGTTAATCATCCCGCACCTCCAGAACATTTTTCTCAATGTACTCCGGCAGCAGCTCCCACAGCAGGTCACGTCTGCCGAGAGCGACCACATAGCGCACAGCCAGAGTCGGTCTTACAATGGCGGTCAGCAGCTCCCGGCACTTGGCCGTCACCGCATCACGGTAGCTCCGGGAGGCGGATTTGTCCGCGAAGGCGCTCATCATGGCGGCGAAGGCTTTCGAGTCGCTTTCGCGGAACAGCTGCTTTTTCTCCCTGCCGGTGTTCTCGTCCTCCATATCGCAGACAATGTCTCCAAGGATGCGATAGCCGCCGAAGCAGAAATCGGTCAGCAGATCGTATATATCTTCAAACTCCGGCAGCCATTCCCGCAGGAAACGCTCCCGTGCATCCTCGTCCATGAGGTGCCAGGCCCGTTCTCGCATGGCCTGCCGCAGAGCGGACACCTTTTCCGGCGGCAGGTTGCCGAACAGGGCGTACAACTCGTCGGGATCGTATGTATCCTCCTGTCCTCTGGCATACAGGATGCGCTCCACATCGCTCTTCCGCTTTTCCTCCTTCAACGGAACACGGCAGGCCCGGATGCGGGAGAGACAGGCATCGTAATCTTGCAGCAGCGCATCCACCGTTGCCAGCTTATCGGGGGTCAGCTGCCCCTTCCAGTCCGGCTGCCGGGCGAAGGAAAACAGCTCCTCATCCTTGGCAGGCCTTGCCTTGATGCGCGGCGTGTTCTTTTTCAGCTGCTGTGCCAGATACGGCAGGCGCTCCACATTGGAGTCCACCTCGTCCCAATCCACCTTTTTGAAAAACGCCTTTACCTTGGCCGCATGGGTAGGCTCATACCAGGCACGCCGGGTCTCCATCTCCTCTACCAGCGTTTTATATTTGAGGAAGTCGCTGCGCTTGACGGTCTTGTGGGTCAGATACTCGTCCAGATCCGGACGGATGCCGCTCTTGGCCGAGTCGATCTCCAGCCCGGTGAGGATGGCCAATGTCTCCGTCTCCTCCTGGCAGTGCTCCCGCTCCTCGACGTCGGAGTTTTCGTTATAGGCAATGATGCTGCGGTCCAGTGCAGCGTTGCAGATCTGGCCGACGCGGGAGGAGAAGGTGCTGCGGACGGTCTCAAAACGGGCCTCCCAGTCGTCGGCACTGCGGATTTGGGGCTGGGCCGTAGGGATCATCAGCAGAGGAATATTCTCTGTGTTGGTGAGGGATTTGTGTTTCTCGTAGCGGTAGAGGTTGTAGTTGCGGCGGACGCAGGCATTCAGGATCGGATCAGATATGGTCTTGATCATATCGCCGTCGTAGTCAGCGCCGCCCAGCCGCTCCGCAGCCAGCATATTGGAATCCACCATCACCACATCCGTCAGGTGCCCGAAATAGTAATGCCGCATCTGCTTTCTCTCTTCCTTCGCGTCGTAGAAGGAAAGCTGTAGCTCCTCGTTGCGGGCAATGTGCGGATTGCGTAGCAGCGTGCAGGCGTCGTCATGGGCATAGGCCGCCTGGGGTGCATAGAAGGAACTCTCCGGGAAGTGGTCGGTCATGACGGTGCTGTAAAACATCCGTTGCCTGCGTTTGCGCGGCGGAACAGTCGGGAGCAGAAATGCCAGAAAGTCCAGAAGATCACCGGAAAGATAACGGTTGTCTCCCGCTACGATCAACCGGCCGACGGCGTACTGCTCCACGATTTTATCGGCTTCATCCTCCAGTCGCTTGGCATAGACCGGTTCCCACCAGCTGACCCGTTCAAGCTTCTCCAGAAAATAATTCCGCCGAAACGATTCATCGGCGCAGAAATTGTAATACGCCAGCTCCGTCTGCTTGGTGAGCCAATTTCGCGGGTCTTCCTCCGGACTGTGATCCCAGCCGTCTGGCAGATCGGCGGGGCGGAACTCGTCCGCCTTGAGGGATACCGTGTTCAAAAACTGATAGTTCAGTTCCGTCGTTTTCTCCGGCTTCTCCTTGCTGACATTCGTGATGTACAGTGCGTGGCGGTACTTACGGAACACCGCCCAATAGTCCTCCCAGCTCATGCCACTGGCAGTGAGCCAGCCGTATCCCTTGAACATGCTCTTGGTGAGGATGACGTCCACATCCCGGACGGAATGCTCCATGCCCCACAGATCGGTGATGGTGTCCGTCCCGCAGAGGGTCAGGAAGTCTTTGAAGTCCACCTCGTGCAGCATACCCTTGACATAGGGCATACGGATCTGGAATGAGGTGTGGACTTTCTTCCCGCACAGCTTCTCGTCCACGACGCGGGCATATTCTTTTGAAATCAGCCCCTCGCCGTCGAAGCAGGTGATTTCGATGTCCTCTTTTTTCTCCACCCGGTGATATTTGCGGGTACTGCTCTGCGTTCCGTCGTCCTCCACCGTGATCACCTCTGTGGGCGGGGGCGTTCGTACCGGATTGTCAACGACCACCACCCGGTGGGGCCGGTCAATGCCGATGCCGTCAATGCGCACGCCGCTGGACAGCATCAGGCCGTTGTAGGCGTAGAGCTTGCTGAGTTGGCAGTCTCCGATGGTCATAATCCTCCCGGATGAAGGACAGCCGCGCCTGTCGGCTCATGCTGCCAGAGCGCTCAAAGGCGAGGTAACGATGTGCCCCGGAGCCAAAGTCCAGGCTGACACCTTCGGGACGGAACAGGGCCCTGGCCTTCTCCTGCCGGATCAGGTGTTTCTTTCTGACGCCGCTCCGGTCGAAGATGCCGGAGAAGTTCATATAGAAAATGATGTCCGAGAGATCCGTCACCAGCTGCCCACCGGGTGTTCCGGTGAAGGCATCGCCGCGCAGCACGCACATAGTCTGATAGAACAGTGCGTTATCGTCCTGCTCATGGGGCGCGGAAAGTGATTTGCATTTTTCTGTCTCGGCGGCGCTGAGCTGGAAGTCGTATGCACACTCCTGCTGCCTTCCGTAGCTGATCACGGCTCTGGCGGACAGTTCGTAGATCCTGTATTTCACCAACGGCATTGGCTCACCTCCTGATGCTTCTATTCTATCATGAGGTTCTAAATTTGCAATATGGATACTGCTCCCACTTTTTCGGCGGGAGCTTTTTGCTTGCAGCTCTCAACAAAAAATTATAAAGGAGGAATCCAATGCAAGAATCCACATTCACCAACTATGACCAGCTGCCGTTGTTTCTCAATGCGAACACGGTGGCGCAGACCTTGGGCGTGTCCATCTCCAGCGCCTATGAGCTCATGCACGAGACGGGCTTCCCCGCGCTGCGGATCGGCAGCCGCATCGTGGTGCCCAAAGAAAAGTTCTGCCGGTGGGTCGATGCGCAGACAGGAGGTGATGCCTGATGTTCCAGCGCTGGCCTAAGAGGGATCCGAACAAGCACTACTATCTCGTCCCCAACGCAGTCTTCAACCTCGGCCTCAGCTCTCATGAGATTGCCGTCTACAATTATCTTCTGCGCTGCGAGGATCGCAGGACCTACCAGTGCCATCCCAGCTACCGCACCATCGGAAAGGCAGTGCAGCTGAGCGAAAACACTGTGCGAAAGTATGTGACCGGTCTGGAGGAGAAGGGGCTCATCCGCACTGAGCCCAGCACTGTTACCACAAAGGACGGTCGTGTGCGCAACGGCAGTCTCATCTACACCATCTGCCCCATTCAGGAAGCGCTGGAGCTGAACTATCAGCGGCAGTTCCTTCAGGCGGAGCGTGACATGGAGCGGGCAAAGGCAGAGAAACGATTGGCCGAGTTGAATCGGCAGAACGAGAAGAAGGAGGAAGAGAGCGCATGATGCAGCAGATCACAAACTTTATCGTAGACCATGACCCGATGATGGTTATCCGACGCACGCACGACACGGTGCGCTACATCCGGTGGACGTGGAACAAGGATCATGCCCACCCCATCGACGAAGAAGAGCTTCGCCTGTTCCTCTGCGATGAACACTACGGTGATCTGACCGATGAGCAAAGAGCCTTCGCTCGTCAGGGCCGGGACAAGATGCGGAGTGTCTATGCGGAGCTGTGCGTGCGCTTGCTGCAAAGTGAGATCATGCTGGAGCAGGGCATGGTGCCGGACATCAGTACCTACCGCAGCGTGTTCTGCCCGGAAGGGGGTGATGCGCCGTGGATGATTGACCGGGCAGGATAACCGAAAATCAGACCGATTTGCCGCCGACGAAAGAAAAGCAGGAGAAAGCCCCAACGCCTATTCGCGCCGGGGCACCCCCACAAATGCCCGCAGTGCGGGCATTTTCAAGGGTTTGTGACCGGGGACAATGCGACGCTCTTTCCGGGCTCATGGACCCACTCTGACGCTGAAAATCCGAAAAAGTCAGTGTTTGCAAGGGCTTCTACCGACGTCATACCGGCCCCAATCCCCATTTTACCCCGATTTCAGGCCAATTTGCGGTTAAAGCTGATAGAAGAATACAGTAGCTATTTCCGCAAAAGTGTGGTAGTTGTTTGTGTTGCAAAAAAATCTCAATCAAAGGAAGTGAAATACATGGCAAAACGAAGACCGGCCGGCGACGGCATGGTGCGAAGGCGTGACGACGGACGCTGGGAGGGCCGCATCG
>OHRF01000298.1_pt1 | contig 31601 bp, 29 predicted proteins | sample 1578291 | NCBI WGS metagenome assembly OHRF01 (sample SAMEA3879576, study PRJEB24766) | human gut metagenome | biome: human-associated habitat; feature: feces | place: USA | collected 1985/1987 | reverse complement strand
GCATAAGATTATATACAAATATGTAGCAGGTAGGTAATAAATGAAAAGCAGCGCTATCTGGTAAGGCATCATCCTAAGCGAATGTGAAGGATCTATTACCGTAGTGAGAAAAACGGTAAGACGTCATTTAGCATAACAGATTCTTCACTCTGTGCCACTATCCCGTTTCTCATCTTTCCCTCAAGGCTTTCTTGACTCCGTTCAGAAATCTGCTAACGTTTGTCAATAGGGGAAAGCAGAATTTTTTTAGAACTGAATGATTCAGATAGAATCCATTTGAACAGATTTTTGACACCATAAAAAGACCGGACAGAAGCCTGCTCTTAATCGCTCGCTGTTTTTCCAATGTCTTTCTCGTGCTTTAGGTGTGCTGCCGGCCCACACCGGAGAAGAGTACCTCTTGCCCGATTCAAGCCGCTTTCCCCTCCGTTGTCTTTTTATAAATGCTCTTTACCCGGGCATAGTATATCTGAAGGAACTTATTTAATCCCGCTATTTTAGCCTGCTTTTTAGCTTTCCCCTCTTCTTCCTTCTTTCGGATAAAATCGTATACCGCTCCATCTTCTGGTCTCTTGTTCCTTGTCAGACTTTTCATGATCTCATATCCTATCTTTCTAAGAAGAGTCGATCCCCTCTTGCTGATCCTCCTTTTATTTCCTTCAAACTTTCCGGAGGAATAAGGCGGCGGATCAATTCCTGCATAAGCAACTAATGATTTGGCCTTCCTGAATCGCTTTATATCCCCGATGACCGTAATCAATTTGACGACAAGAACATCTCCGACGCCGCCCATCGCCCTGACAATGTCATACTCGGGAAGTGTCTTTGCCAGCCCACTCATTTGTGATAAAATGTCACGTAGAGTTGTTCCAACTCTTTCCAGCGCTTCGATATTTGTATGGATGCTCTGCTTTACGATCGGATCCGCTGGAAGACAAGGGATACCGTCTTTGGCCATTGCATAAATTGCAGCGGCCTTCCCCACATCGGGGCGGTGTCCCTTTTTCTTTGCCCAGACAAGATACCGGCTGATAAATTTCTTTTCTGACATGCCGGTAATCTGATCATAGTGCCAGAAAGTTTTGGCAAAATCGAGCAGGATATCTTTGGCTGTGGATACCTGGGGACTTTTTATTCCGATTTCCTTAATACCGGGCATCGTTTGTTCTATGATTCCATACAGTTCCTGAAGAATAGAAACCCGGTATGCCAGTATTTTCTGATACAGGCGGAGTAAATAATCCAACTTCCAATAAGTCTCTGCCGCCGGATTATATTCCATTAACGTATCCCAGCACTGCCTTCCATAACCGGCAATGGTCATTGAATCAGCCTTGTCCGTTTTTACATTGCGCAGGCTGCCTTGACCGCCGATGCGGAACCGGCTCATGGCATAAGGATTGATAACAGCCACAAAAAACCCCTGCTCTTTAAAGTATTTGGCAACAGGCAGGCTGTAAATTCCGGTGGCTTCCATAATAATTCTTATGTCGTTATCTCCAAAGGATCTTAGCCTTTCTACAAGGCTGCCCAATGCTGATTTTACATGCTTGTATCTATGGGGGGTTAACACAACCTTTCCGAATTGATTCAAGGCGCAAACCATGCTTTCACCCTTGGATACATCAATTCCTACGCTTAACATAATGACCTCCTTCAAGGAACCGATATAAAAAGAAATAAATAAGCAGCATCCCAACCGAACTTATTACACCCCAGCTTAGTGCGTAACGCGGGAGCCATTAAGTCCCTATCCGCTTAATCGAGTGTATATAATAAGGGGCCGGTTGACTTTTTCAGAAACGGGTGTAAAAACCCAATGACAGGGTGTCAGGCCAGCTGCTTCCCTTACTATAATAAAATAAGTGCAGCAGGGGAAATGTTGTATTTCTCTTTGCTACACTTATATGGTACTAATGACAGCGGACGGCAAGGCGTCATCCTGAGCGGCAGCGAAGGATCTATTACCGTGGTGAGGAAAACCGTAAGACGTCATCAGAGTCATAGATTCTTCACTCTGTGTCACTATTCCGCTTCCCGTTTTTCCCACACAAGCATTCTTACCCCCCGTTCAGAATGACCGGGAAGGGAGAGCGTATATGGAGCGACAGAAATCGGCTGTTTGGGGGTAAAGCTGTAAGCCGACAACTGGCAGCTGGCAGCTAAAAGTGCTGAATGACGATTTTGGGAAAGCACGTCACTAACAATGGGAAATGGAAAACGTCATGATGACGGGAACCGAAAGACATCACCCAAAGCAACAGCGAAGGACCTGTTACTCGAATGAAATAAAAGGAAACAGGCTGTTCCGAGTATGGAAAACGTCCTACAAGCGGATGAAAACAGGCGTTCCTGTCCGACAGCCATTTTTCGCAAAATAAAAGACCCCCGAAGAGGTCTTCTATTGTTAGCTTACAATCACGAATTAGAAAGCGTAGTTCAGTTCAACGCCCCATGTATTCGCGGGATTTTCCGCCTGGCTGTCATATGTTTTCGCGCCGAAGTTGTAGTAAGCGTCCAGTTCTACATTCTTCTGTACGGCAACACCTGCTTTTGCTGTCCAGAACTTCACGCCTGCACCATTGTCCCAGCCATATTCCAGCTGATCCGTCATGTCCAAAGCGGAGTTGCCGAGGAGATAAGAACCTGCATCAGCTCTTACATAGTGAACACCGAGGGTAAAGCTGCCCGGTTTATTCAAATCCACTTCGCCATAATTCAGTCCGGCTGTCCACAGATTGCCATGTCCGAACTCGTGATTACCCTTGGTCTGGATAAAATCACCGTCAATACTCAGACCGGAATCGCCCAGTCCGATGGTTGCGCCGGCACCCCAAGCATAAATATGTGCTCCCTTGTAAGCAGGAGCTACACTACTTCCATTGAGTCCCTGTACATTGTCTAAATAGAAAGCAGAAAGCATGGAAGACTCGCCAAAGTGCCCGGTCAGCTTGCCATACCAGGCTTCAATGGACGCACTGTTTTCCCAGTGATAGGTATCCATGCTGCGCTCAGCGTCCTGGAAACGGCCATAACCAAATTCAGCGCCGAATTTACCATTATCATAACCTGCTACGACACCATCAAACCTTCCATCTTCATCCCAGAACACGCCAGTCTGGTCCAGTGCCACACCCTGGCGGCCGAGATCCATGTAGAAAGCGTCATTCGGTGTCCAGCGCGCATGGATGCGGTCCATGATAGTATTGGCATCTTTATTATCCTTGAAGTTCATTTCAGATACGAAACGACCGGAAACAACGACCTGGTCATTGACCTGGGCGTCCGCATTGATGCGCAAACGGCCTGTCCAGCTGTCTGCATGTGTCCCTGCTACGTTCGGTTCCAAGTTAAGGTTATGCTGGTACTGCATGCGGGCATCGCCGGACCAGGAAATGTTGCCGACTTTCTTTTCCAGGTTGCTTACGCGGACACCAAGGTTTGCCAGTTCATCTGCGTATTCCCCTGCCAGTTTGTCCAAGGTTGCTTTCTGTTCTGCATTCAGCTGGTCTTCGCGGGCCATCAGACGGGCAATAACCTGCGCCAATTCATAACGGGTCATGTTTCTTTCGCCTTTGAATGTACCGTCCGGATAGCCTTCTACAACGCCCTGATCGGAGAGATCGGACACTGCCTGATAAGCCCAGTCATCAGTGGATACATCAGAGAACGGATTGGCAGCGTATGCGGATACGCCTGCGGTGAGTGCAGCAACTGCTGCGATTGCGAGAATCTTTTTCATGATTCTTCCTCCTTTGAGAAAAAACTTTGTGTCCTTAGCTCAACAGGAATTAGAAAATCTCGCTCGAGTGACCGTGTTTCCTCTGCCTGTTTTCTGAATTCCCGCACCAAAAAAGAAGGACTGCCTTTTTGGCAATTTTAGTATACCATAATTATTAGATTTTGACAAATTTCAGTCTTTTTATTTCTTAATTGCTTCAAACCTGAAATCTACGGTTCCCATACAAATGCCTTAAGAAATATCTTACTATATATCTATAATACATATAATATGCAGTATATGCTAAACAGTATGGTTTCTTTTTCCTTCATTTGCGTAACAGATTCTTCGCTGCCGCCCCGGATGACATCTTACCGCTTTCCCTCACCACGGTCATAGATCCTTCACATTCGCTTTGGATGACGCTTTACCAGACAGCGCTGCTTTTCATTTATTACCTACCTGCTACATATTTGTATATAATCTTATGCAGGAGGTACTCCCATGGGTTATGTTTATATTCTTACCAATTATAATAAAACCGTTCTTTATACAGGTGTCACAAATAATTTGCAACGTCGTTTATATGAACATCGCATGGGAATCAACGATAGTTTTACCAAAAGATATCACGTTTATTATCTTGTATATTATGAAATAGCAAGCAATATAAAAAATGCCATTCATAGAGAAAAAAGCATAAAAGGATTTTCCCGAAATAAAAAAGAAGTTTTAATAAACAGCATAAATCCTGAATGGAAAGATTTATCAAAAGAATGGCTGTAATATTCTATATAGTCTTCGCTTTTCTTTCTCCAGCCGTTTCTTCTCATTATGACGCTCTTTCCTCCAATCGTCATTCTGAACGGAGGCAAGAATGCCTTGTAGAAAGGACGGGAAATGGAACGATGAAACAGAGTGAAGAATCTATTACCTTGAATGACATCTTACCGGTTTTCCTCACCATGGTGGCAGACACTTCACATTCGCTCCGGATGACGCCTTACCGTCCTTCGTCATTCTGAACGGGGGTAAGAATGCTGTATGAAAAAGCAGGGAAACGGCAATGTAGCACGGAGTGAAGAATCTATGACTCGGATGACATCTTACCGCTTTCCCCACCACGGTAATAGATTCTTCACATTTGCTTCGGATGACGATTAACGCTCCCCTCACTACAACAGCAAATCCTTTGCTGTTGTTTCGTATGACACCTAATGGAAATCATATGCTTCGGCTTTTAACTCACAGCTAACAGTTAACAGCTCACAGCTAACGGCTAACAGCTAATAGCTATTACCCTTTTTGCCGGCCGCTCCTGTCATCTGATATCTGATTTGTTTGTAGGTGGCGATGGCTTTTTCAAATTCCGCTTTTACAGTGGCAGGCAGGTTTCGGGATACGGTTTCGCTTTTCACCATCTTTTCCAAATCCCTGTCGGCACAGATGCTTTCCGCCGGCAGGTCCGCTTCTTTGGCAAGCCGCGCTCTTACTTTTTTCAGATAGAGGAAAAACGCTCTTGTTTCTATGTCTATGGACGCCGTCTGTCCGGCCTGAATCGTTTCCTTTCGTACCGCTGTGATTTTCCCTTTCCGTCCGCGGACGGGTTTTGCCGTTTTGGGAATGATATGTTCTCTTTTTTCCGGCACTTTACTTTCTGTTTTTGGGGAAATACGGCTCCGTTCCGGATGGAGGGCCTGTAAAAAGACTTCCGAGTATTTGTCCGCTTTTTTCGGGCCGATGCCTTTCACACCGCGGAATTCCTCTTCGGTTGCCGGACGGGTTTCTGCGATCCGACGGAGGACTGTATCGGAAAGAATTTGTGATGTCGACAGATTTTCTTTTTTGGCCAAAGAGCGGCGGAGCCGTTCGAGTTTCTCATATATATTTTTTTCTTCTTTTTTGTCTTTTCCTTTTATTTCTTCCGCTCCGCTGAATTCTCCAAGCGCCGCAAGGAAACGTTCTCCATACTTCTTTAATTTGAAAGCGCCGATGCCGTGGACTTCTGCCATTTCTTCTTCTGTCCGTGGGAGGCGGGACACCATATCTTCCAAGGTGGCATCGGAGAATACGACGAAGGGCGGGACGTGTTCTTCCCGGGCAATGGCAAGGCGGAGTCCGCGGAGTTTTTCAAAGATACCGCTTTCCGTTTCTGAAAGGATGGCTTTCTTTTCCACCGCCACAGACGCCATGACATCTTCCGCACCGAAAGCAAAACCCAGTACCGGCGCTTTTCTTTCCAGAACGATTTCCGCTTTTTCCGTAAGATGCAGCAGGGGAGATTCGCCGCCGTCACGTTTGAGGTAACCATCGGCAATGAGGAAATGGATGGCGGTTCTCAAATGTTTGATTTTCGCAAAGGACAGTCTGCCGTAGGTGGGAAAGCTGTCCAGGTTCCGTTCCCTGATCATTTTTGTGCGGCTTCCTTTAAGGATATCCGCCACCACGCCGGCGCCGTACCGTTCCTTGAGAGATCTGACGGTTCGGAAAATGAGAACCGCCTCGTCGGTGATGTCCACCTTTCCTTTTCCGCTTTCGCAGTTTCCGCAGCGGCCGCAGGTCTCATCAGCAGTCTCGCCGAAGTAATTTAAGATGTAATTCCGCAGGCAGCCTGTGGTGCTGCAATAGCCGTCCATGGCATAAAGGCGGTCGTAGTCCATCTGTTTCTGGCCGTCCGTCTGGTTTCCCGATTCGATGAGGTACCGCTGTATGCCTACGTCCTGCCCGCTGTAAAGGAGGATGCATTCCGCTTTCGCACCGTCACGTCCTGCCCGCCCCGCTTCCTGATAGTAGGCTTCCATGCTTTTGGGCATCTGGTAGTGAAGGACGTAGCGCACGTTGCTCTTGTCGATACCCATGCCGAAAGCATTTGTCGCCACCATGACATGGATGCGGTCGAAGGAAAAATCTTCCTGCCCTTTCTTCCGCGCGTCATCTTCCATGCCCGCGTGGTACCGCCCCGCTTTTATTTTCCGGCTTGCGAGCATTTCATAAATTTCGTCCACTGCTTTCCTGGTGGCGCAGTAAATGATGCCGCTTTCTTTTCCGTGGTTCTGCACATAGCGGAGAATGAAATCTTTCCGGTCCGCGCCGTGGATGACACGGAAAGACAGGTTCGGCCGATCCAGTCCCGTACGGAAAACGGCTGCTTTCCCCAGGCCGAGGCTTCGTTTCATATCTTCTTCCACCAAGGAGGTCGCCGTAGCGGTGAAAGCGGTAACTACGGGTTTTGCGGGAAGCGTATCGATAAAGGTTTTTATTTTCCGGTAACTTGGACGGAAATCATGGCCCCACTGGGAAACGCAGTGCGCTTCGTCAATGACAACCATAGACAAAGGCACTTTGGACAGGCAGTCGGTAAAATAAGTAGGTTCCAATTTTTCCGGCGCCATGTAAAGTATTTTCAGACGCCCCCGGAACAAATCGCGGAGCCGCTCGATAGATTCGTCAAAAGGCACGGTGGAGTTTACATAGGACGCGGAAATCCCCTGCTCTGCAAGCGCTTCCACCTGGTCTTTCATGAGAGAAATCAAAGGAGAAATAATAATCGTACCGTGGGGAAAGAGGAGGGCGGGAATCTGGAAGCAGACCGACTTTCCCGCGCCGGTGGGCATGACAGCCAGCACATCCCTGCCCGACAGAATGGTTTTGATGACATCTTCCTGCATAGGCCGGAATGTATCATAACCGAAATATTTTTTTAAAAGTTCCGCCGGTTCCATCGTTTCCTCCTTTCTTCAAATACTTTTCTATTATACCAGTTATTTCCCCCAAAGCGGCAAAATAAAAAGGACCGCAGCGGTCCCTTTGTTTCTTTATTTCAAAGCATATCTTTCTTCCACAGCACCAGCGCCGATACGAGGGTCAGCACGAGACCGAGAAGGGTGACCGCAGCAAATCCGATCTCGCTTGATTCCCACGGCACGGGCACATTAATACCCCAAAGGCTGAATATCAAAGTGGGCACGGCAAGAAGGATCGTCACCGAGGTGAGGAATTTCATAATCTGTGACAGACGGTTGGAAATAATCGAGGAGAAGGAGTCCATCATGGACATCAGGATGTTCGTGTAAATTTCCACCATTTCCAAAGCCTGCTTATTTTCAATGATGACGTCTTCCAGAAGATCCTCATCTTCTTCATACATTTTCAGGAGTGTATGGATGGGGCTGTTGCGAAGACGCATGAGGCGCTCCATGACGTTCTCATTCGCATGAAGGGCGAAGTTGAAGTAGGTCAGAGATTTTTGCAGTTCCAGCATGCGGAAAAGCTCTTTATTCTGCAAAGATTTCCGCACCTGCGTTTCGATGCCGTCTGTCTTTTTATAAATCTGCTGCAGAAAGTACAGGAAGGACGACGATGCGGTAGACAATATCTGGAAAAGGAATCTTGTCTTTTTATAAGTCTGGAAAGAGGGATAATTATTATTTATAAATTTCTGGATCACTGTATTATTTTCAAGACACACGGTGACAAATACTTTATCTGTAATAAAAATCCCCAGCGGCAGTGCATCGTAAGCATCCGTTTCCAGGACGACAGGCGTATTTACAACGACAAAAATAAAATCATCTTCCAATTCCACGTGGGAACGTTCTTCACGGTCAAGAGCGGTCTGGAGGGAATCGACGGGGATGCCGGTAAGGGCATTCAGCTTTTCCAGCTCCGCCGCATCGGGAGCCGCGCAATTGATCCACGACCCTTTTTCCATCTCCTCAAAAGCAACGGAACAAAGTCTGTGATTTTCATCATGTTTATAAGCGGTAAGCATCGGGCTCCCTCCTTTCCATATAAAAGGAAATACCGTCTTCCCCTGTATTTCCATAATAATCCTACTCTTTAATATAGTGACAAAGGGGAAATATGTCAATCAGAAAGTAAGAAACTCTTTTCATCCATCATAAAAGCGCACGGGTCCGGCCCGCACGCTTTCACCTTTTCTTTCAGATTTCTTTTTAAGGCTGCGCTTTCTTTCCGGTCACCAGCATCTGGACGATACCGACAGCAAAACCTGCGGCAAAGAAGCATATCCAGCCCATGCTGTATTCCGCCAGCGGGAGAGCCGCGAGCACCGGTTCTACGGCACCCAAATTCAGACCGAATCCGTGAAGTCCGTCACAAAGGGCGGGAACAGCGGTAAACAAAGTTGTCCATACATATACGCAGCGGCGGCCGTTAAAAAACTTGTGGAGGAACGCCAGCGCAATAAGGGAAATGGACATGGGATACAGGAAAAGAAGTACGGGAACAGCATTCTTGATAATCGTCGTCAGACCGAAGAGCGCTACGAAGAAGCAGACAACGACCATAACGGTAACAAAGGTTTTTGAAGAAATCTTCGGAAGAAGCAGGTTAAAATAGGCCGCGCAGGAAGCAGCCAGACCGATACTGGTGGTCAGGCAGGCAAAGATAACGATCACTCCCAGAATGCCTCCGCCGGCGGCCCCAAAGTAGTGGAGCGCCGTTTTTACGAGAACAGGAGCGCCGTTTTCCTGCACACCGATGAGGGATACGGAACTGGCGCCGATGTAGCAGAGCGCCGCATAAATAATCGCCATGAAGAATGTGGAAATCAGACCGGACCGGAGTGTATCTTTCGTAATCTCCGCTTCAGAAACGGCACCGTACATCTTGACCGATTCCACCACGATAATGCCGAAAACAAGAGCGGCAAGGCCGTCCATCGTATTATATCCGTCAACGATCCCCTGCCCGAGAGCTTTCACACCGGTGTCATAAGCAGCTGCCGGTGCCTGCCAGCTTCCCATGGGCGAGGCAATGGCGCTGATAATCAAAAGGAAAAGGAATACCAGAAGGACGGGAGTCATGAACTTGCCGACCCGGGCCACCAGTTTGGACGGTGAAATCGCAAGCCACCAGGTAATGATAAAAAACACCGCGGCAAAAACATAAAGCCCCATGCTCCGCATTTCAGGAGGCAGGTACTGCGCCACAGCAATCTCATATGCCACCGTCGCCGTACGGGGAGCCGCAAAAAACGGGCCGATGGTCAGGTACAGCGCCGTGCAGAAGAAAATGCTGTACGCCGGATGAATACGCCCTGCCAGTTCACGGAGATTCACACCGGAATAGCAAATGGCAAGAACACCCAAAAGCGGAAGACCTACGCCCGTGATCAAAAAGCCGATTGTCGCGGGAATCGTATTTACCCCCGCGTTCTGCCCCATGAAGACCGGAAATATCAAATTTCCCGCCCCAAAAAATAATGCGAACAGCATGAGCCCGATCGCGATAAATGCGTTGTTCGTCTTTTCCCCCATAAAAATCTTCCTTTCTGCTATACTCCAAAACACCCGGGAATTGCAACCGCTCCCTCAAGTAGATACACACTTTGTGTGCTATGTACGCAACATTATATCACACTTTCTGCTAATTATTAACCACTTTTTCAATATTTCCCCGTCTGCCTTTCGACGGCCGCTCTTCCGTAAGAGACATGCTTTTCCTTGACCGTCCTGTTTTTCAAGATTATGATAAACATATATTATATAAGGAATAATAAAGGAGAATCCCCATGAGCATAAAAGAAGAAGCGGCAAAAATGAAACTGGCGTCGCCCCTTATGGCATCCGCACCTGCGGAAAAAAGAAATTCCGCGCTCCTTCACATGATTGAAAATCTGGAAGCAGGAAAAGAAAAAATATTTGCCGCCAACAGGATCGATCTTGCCGCGGCAAAAGCATCCGGACTTCCTCCTGCCGTCATGAAACGGCTGGCATTCGATGAAGGGAAACTGGCAGACAGCATCAGCGGCATCCGGCAGCTCATTTCCCTTCCCGATCCCGTAGGAAAAGTCACTCTTGCCCGCCAGCTTGATGAAGGGCTCCGCCTTTACCGCGTCACCTGTCCCATCGGCGTCATCGCCATGATCTTTGAAGCGCGCCCCGACGCCATGATCCAGATTTCCTCCCTCGCGGTGAAAAGCGGAAACTGCGCCATCCTGAAGGGTGGAAAAGAGACGAAAGAAACGAACCGCGTTCTTTTTTCCATCCTCCATGAAGCCTCCACCTCCGCGAATCTTCCATCTGAAGCTTTGTTCCAAGCAGAACAGCACAGCGAAATAGATGAGCTCCTCACCTGCCGCGAATCGGTAGACCTCATCATTCCGCGGGGCTCGAATGCTTTTGTCCAGCACATCATGAGCCGCACAAGCATCCCCGTCATGGGGCATGCCGACGGTATCTGCCATATCTATGTGGACAAAGATTATGACATGGCGAAAGCCATCCCCATCGTCATTGACGCGAAGACCCAGTACACCGCCGCGTGCAATGCCGCAGAAACACTTCTTGTCCACCGGGATATCGCCAAAGACTTTCTGCCCGTACTGGAAAAGGCCGCCGGAGAAAAACACATCCGTCTCCGCGGCACAAAAGAAGCCGGAGAAATTATCCCCTTAGATATCATCGAAGACGATGACTTCCGCCATGAATACCTCGATCTCGTCCTTGCTGTGAAAATTGTCTCCGGCGTGGATGAAGCCGTCAATCACATCAACAGGTACGGCTCCCATCACACCGATGCCATCATCACGGAAAATATCAATACCGCCGCGCGGTTCATGCAGCTTGTCGACTCGGCCGGTGTTTACCAGAACGCGTCCACCCGCTTTGCCGACGGGTTCCGGTACGGCTTCGGCGCGGAAGTGGGCATTTCCACAGGCAAGCTCCATGCCAGGGGGCCCGTCGGATTGGAAGGGCTCCTGTCATACAAGTACAAGCTTTTCGGCAAAGGCCATATCGTTGAAGACTATGCCTGCCATAAAAAAGATTTCCATTTCAAAGAATTGTAACTTTGGGTGAGGTCTTCATGATCGACTTTTTCCACCGGCACCGATCCGCTTTACGGCGGCTTTCCTTCCTGCTGCTTGCCGCCGTCCTGGGTCTTCTCCTCATCGCCCAGATCGCCGCTTTTGCGGCCGCCCGCATTTTCAGCTATGCCATGAACAGGCAGCACATGCTCCGGGGACATATTTCCGTTGAAAAAATCTCCGCCGACATCGCAGGCTACGTTTCCTTTGAAAACCTGCTCTGGACGGATGACCACGGCATCCCCATCCTCTTTGTCCCCGACGGGAAAATAAAAGTGCGCCCGGAAGATATCCTCCGAGGCAAACTGCGGGCCACCGCCATTTCCGAGATAAGGCTCCACAATGCTTCCGCAGCGCTCCGGTTTGACAAGAATATGGATGTCGACCTCATCAATAAAACGGCCGCTGAATCCGAACCGGCAGAGGAACGTGCGGAAACTCTCCACGAGAAAATCGCCAACTTCAAGCGGAACGGACAGAAAATGAAAATGAATATCCACCTGGAAAACTGCCAGCTGGAAGCCTTCTATGAAAACAGGCACTTCCTTTTTTCCCATGTGGACATGCACCTGAATATCGACACCGACGATTCTCTTTTTGTCGACCTGTCCTCCGGTAAATTCGGCGGTACCGCCATCGGCGACAGTGTGAAGATTTACGGCGACATTGACATGAAGAGCGATGAACACACCATCGCCATGAATGTATCTTTTTACGGTGTCGATCCGGCATCTCTGGGACTGGGAAACAATATTCACGACAAGCTTACCCTCACCGCCGAGGCGGGCGGCCCCGTCGCTTCCCCGAAAGCGGAAGGAAAAATCACCATGGAGCAGCTCCATATCCCTGCCCTTTCTTTCTCCCATCTGGACGGCCATGTTTTCTACCACCATGGGAAAATGAAATTCACCGATGTCACGGGACGTGTCTACGGCGGCACAGTCAAAGCATCGGGAAACTATGACATAGACACAAGGGCCTACAACATCCACCTGGCAGGCAAAAAGCTGGATTCCCGCTATCCCGCGAAAGACGCTGCCATTTTCTGCTACGTCGATTTAGAAGGCGATATCCGCTGTGACGGAAATCCGAAAGAGATCATCTCCGAAGGCACCTTTACCTCAGGCAGCGGTCATTACAAACTGATCCCTTTCAAAAAGATACAGGGTGCTTTCCACAACAGGGGCAAAGAGCTGGACTTCTATGACGTATCCATAGAGACCGCCCTCGGCACCTTTTCCACCGACGCTTTCCACATCAGGAACGGCAAACTCCAGCTGGGCGACATTGTCCTCACCAATGACAGGGGGGAGGAAACCGATGTAAAAGGCGCCATGGAGCATGCGGAAAACACTTTCCGGCAAATAGGACAAGATATAAAGGAAATAAAAGAACAGATCAGCGGATTAAAACCGTAATGGCGGTTTCCCCTTTCCCGCTCTTTTCCGTTTTACGCGCCTAGGCAAAGCGGGCCGCTTATTTTCACGGCAAAACGCAGAAAGAATTCTTTGCCACTCAATACCGCACCTGCGTAACCGCTATAAAAATTCACCCATAATAAAAATTCCTGTAAGAAAGATTTTCCTTCTTACAGGAGCTTTTATTCTTTTACGCTTCGCCTATGATCGGTTTCTTTTCCGCCACGCCCACTTTCCTCGGATAGGTTTTAGGCGACGGCGCGGTTTTCCTGAAGTAGAGAATCGTCCTTTTCTCTCCCGTAGGGAGCTCCAACTCTTTTCGCTCCATGAGCTCCGCTTTCAATTCTTTCAGGATCTTTCCCGACTGTCTGAGTTCCTCGTTGGCACCAGGTCCTTTCATCGCTGCGAAAATACCGCCTTCCTTCACAAAGGGGATACCCCATTCGGCAATGACGGGAAGCATCTTTACCGCTCTTGCCGTCACCATATCAAAGGTTTCCCTTGTCTTCCTCCGCCGTCCGCCTTCTTCGGCGCGAATATGGAGAATCTTTATATTTTTAATCCCCAGCTTTGCCGCGGCATTCTCTATAAATACAAGTTTCTTTAAGACAGAATCCACCAGCACGACCTGCATATCCGGCCTCAGGATGGCCAGCGGAATTCCCGGAAACCCGGCGCCTGTCCCCAAATCCAGCATACGCCCGTTCTTCGGAAAATATTTCTCCTCATACACGGTCAGCGAATCATAAATATTTTTGACCAGGCTTTCTTCTGCATCTTTGATTCCCGTTAAATTCATTTTCCTGCTCATGGCAATCACCATGGCATTGTATTCTGCCATTTTTCTTACAGCGTCCTCATCTGCTGCCAGGCCGAGCGTTTCCACTATTTCCCTGACGGTCATCATGTCTCCCTTGTGCGGCATACATCTCAAAAATAATTATTTTTTATCAGTATAACAGATTTCACGAAAAGAAAGCCATCCGCTGCTTTCCCATGCATAAAAAAAGAGACATGGGGAAAGCGGATGCTCCCTGTCTCTTCTTTCAGACAATTACTGTTTCTTCCTTTTCAGGAAAAAACCGCCTGCCGTCAGCGCGATGCCGATCCCTGCAAGAAAATTCCCTGCCATATGGATCATAAGCTCCCTTTGGTTATTGCCTGAAATAGCGGCGGCAGCTTCCTGCGCATTTTTTGCATTTCTGGCAATTTCCAGATTGGCAGCGCTTTGATCCGGATTAAACAGCAGGATACAAACCCCTACCACCAGTAGTACAATCCCTACAATCAGCATGTTTTTTGGATTACGCATAATACCCTCCTTTTAATTTTTTATCATTATACCACACTCACGCTTCATGTCATAAAGTTTTTTAAGAATCTGATAAGAAAACTAATAAATTTTAAAATAGCTTTCTTCTGCCCTTTAATGATATAATGAAACCGTTTGTGGGAGATCATACTATAGAAACGATTTTATTTACAATAGGAGGCGATTTTAGTGGATTACACCCCCCATCTGATAAAACGAATCGGTTTATTTTTATTGGTACTGGCAGCGGCGATCATGATGCTGACAGGCTGCGGCGGTGGCGGCTCTTCTTCTAGCGGCGGAAAAGAAACATCTGCAAAGCCGACAAGCCAGCTGGAAAAAATCAGCAGCTATGTAAAAGCTACCAACGGTTTCAACGGCCACAATGTAAGATTTGCCTTTTCCATCGATAAAGTCCTGGCGAAGATGAAAGCCGGTGAGGATCTGGACTTTGCCAGCTTCCCCGCTTATAACAGCCTGAAAGAAAACTTGACGAAAGCCAAAACGGAAAGCAGCGGTTTCTCCGATATTGACGAAAGCACGACAGCCGTACTTAAGGTGTTGGATGAAATGGTTCCCCTGACCAGCAAAATGGAATCTTACTATACTTCCAAGGAATATACCACAGACGGCAATCAGAAAGGCCGCGAAATGGTCGCCTCTTATTTGAAACTCTATGACCAGTTCAACACGGAATACAGCAAACTTGATAGTGCCATCAGCCAGCACAATTCCGAACTCCGCGACCTTTTGATAGAAGAAATGAAAAAGGACAATAAAGTCATGGCAGCCACTTATATGGAAATCAGCCGCGACATGAGACGGGCTCTGGAAGCTATCGACCCGGAAGATCCTGCCAAGACAGATAAGGCGCAGATAGAAAAACTGCTGGGACAGGTAAAGGAAAATATGGAAAAACTCAAACCGGCAGAAGATGTCTCCGGTGTAAAATCTTTCAAAAGCTCTGCTGAACGCGCCATCGGAAGGATCCGTACCTATCTGGCAGGGGGCGGCGGCAATGACGCCTTCAATGACATGGTAGAATCCTACAACGATTTCATCCGTGACAGTAACAGAATAGACGCAAGCGAACTGGATAATAAAAAGAAATAAGAAAAAAGATTCTCCCAGCAAAAATCCCCTTTTCTCAAAGAAGGGGATTTTTTGCTTCCTTATTTACATGCTCATCAGCCGGTCAAAAATAGGAATACCGGATCAAAGCCCCGACAGTCCCCAGCCATAAAACAGCCATAATAACCTTAGCCCACAGATGTATATACAAAGGGCCGTCATGCCGGCGGAAATAAAGCAAATGGATGATCCAATAGATAAACAAAAAACAAAAGTAAGCACTGCTGAATCTAAACATATAAACGGCTCTGCCGGTGCCGCTCATCATCAATGTAACAGATGCAAAAATAATAAAGACGGAAAATGCGGTCATCAGACTCCCGATCCCATATAACTGCCACTTTTCTCCTCTTTTCCAGGGTCTTTCTTTGAAAGGCATGTACCGCATATTCCCTCTGAGAAGATATTTATACTTTCGGTTTTTCTTATCCCACGTGCCCAGCCCTATAAGCAGGGAAGGAAGAATACAAAGCCAAAAACCGAGCCCGAAAAAAGTGGCAGCTTCTTCCGCCAGCTGATCCATCCGCACCGTAGACCATATATCCGGATTGATTGCCGTCAGCATCAGGGGAATAACGATAATCCCAAAAAGGAACCAGTAGGCAAGATACCGCAGGCAGCCGGCCGCGCCCCTGTATTTCTCCCAATTTTTTATAAATTCTTTCTCCGTTTCCATAAATCCTAACATGATCATCCTCCCGTATCCTTTTATATTTTCACAATCAACGTCCTATGAAGCAGTACGCGGCTTTCCCCGTCGGAAAGGTTCCTATTCACCTAAAAGCTGACTTTCCTTTTCCCGCATCCGGTTTCCGCCTGCCGTTTTTATTTCCGACGCCTGTCATAATGTTTGAAATGATCGCGTTTTATTATATAAAATACAAAATACATCAGCGCAATGGAAAGCAGTCCGGATTCCCAGCCTATGGAAGCAAAACTCTCTTCAAGAACGATCCGGCATTCCTCCATGCTGTGCCCGTCCAGCATGTAATTAAAGCACAGCAGCCCCAGAAGAGCCATAACTGTATTTATGGATACAGACCCCATCATTTTCACTTTTTCTTTCCAAGCCGCATTTTTCCCACCTTTTTCAGAAGAGCGGAGAAGAAAGATGGAATACACGGCAGGCACAATGACCAGAAGAAATCCGGCACCCCGATAAGTATGGGTGCGGCCGCTCCATAGCGCTTCCTGTAAAACAGTCCTGACAACCATGCTTTCCCGGCTTGCCAGAAAAACACCTGCCAGGATTCCATAGGCCAGCACCAGGCCCAACGTGTACGACAAGACTCTGCTTTCCAATGTATCCAGGTACAGTCTTTTAAAGGCAAACAGCACCAGGCCATACATCAGAAGCCCGCTGTAAAATATCCATGAAGCCGTTTCTCCATCCATGCCCTTTCCTCTTTCTAATAAAATAAATTCCCGCCGCAGGACGAGACGTTTTATCCATTTACAGCAGCACTTCCCCGCTACCGTTTACGGCTGACCTTCAGTTTCTTATCCCGACCCTAAAATTTTTTCCGCCGCTTCCTGCAAATTATTATACACGTCTATCTGCCGCCTGTGTTCTTCCCAGGGCGGGAGCAGGTCAGGAATCATGACGGCTTTCATTCCCGCGTGCAATGCGCCTTCGATGCCGTGGGGGCTGTCTTCAAAAACGGTACATTCTCCCGGAGGAATACCGATCCGCTTTGCCGCCAGAAGAAATATATCAGGCGCCGGTTTCCCTCTTTCCACTTCATCACCGCTCACAAGGGCATCAAAACAGTTTTCCATTCCTGCGTTTTCCAGATTATTTTTTATCTGCCGGAGCGGACTGCTGCTGGCTACTGCGGTTTTGATGCCAAGCATGCGGCAACGTCCGAGTATTTCCACCGCTCCCGTTTTGACAGGTACATCCTTTGTCAGATGGCGCAGAACCCTTTCTTTGCAGTCTTTCTGAATTTCTCCACCGTCCTCCGTGTGGTAGTATTTTTCCAAAATGCGGTTCATCATTTCCCCGCTCGTCCCCGTGATTTCCGTGATAAAACTGTCCGCAAGGACAATCCCCCGCTCTGCCGCAATGGCTCTCCAGTAATTTTGAAAAATCCGTTCCGTATCAAACAGAAGTCCGTCCATGTCAAAAATGCAGCCGCTTACCATAATTTCCACCCTCTTCCGCTTGTCTCCAGCATACCACATTCCGTGCTTTTCACCATAAAAACCGTGACAGTCACCCGCCACGGTTCTTATGAATGTTGGAAATCATTTTATGACGGTCACGCGGCCCTGTTCTTTTTCATACTTTGCAGGAACTGTTCCTTTCAATTCCTCTTTAAGATAGTTTTCCACCGCTTCCGTATCCACATAACCGATGGCCTGGATATCCACAGCCCCCGGTTCCGTCAGTTTCCCGTAAGCGTCTCCGCCGCGGCAGATGAATTCTGTCGTAACAAGAGCGTAAACTTTATCCGCATCGAACGGTTTCCCGCCAACTTCATGGATAGTGACGCGGCTTCCCGGTTTGGCGGGCGCAAAATAGGTGGAATTTTCATACTGCTTTCCGTTTTCATAAGGCACTTTCGTATTCACGGTGTAGCGGATTCCCGACACCTGGGGGAAAGCGCCGATCTGGGACGGAAGGGAACAGGTCGCCGCCTCCATGATTTCCAGAAGCGTTTCCCCTTTAATCTTCATCACATAAAGCTGGTTATTGTAAGGGAGCACACCGGAAATATTTCCTACGGTGATATTTCCTTTTTCAATAGACTGGCGCAGGCTGCCGCCATTGAACAGACAGCCGTCCACGCTGACGCCTGAAGCTGCCATTGCCTGCTGCGCCTGCCAAAGGTACGCATCCGCCACGAAGTCTCCCAGGTTCGTTTCATCCGTACGCACGCCGGGATCGCGGCTGCCATTCAAAAGCAACGGCGTTTCCCCCAGCTTCAACGCCATCGCATCGTCCACTTCCCGCTGCGTCTTGTCTACCAGTTCTTTGACGACAGGATCTTCTTCATTAAAATCGCCATACTTGCAGAAATTCTCCGTCCATTTATTATCATTGCGGGTGATGACACCGATATTTTTCGTATAGTGTCCTGTCTCCGCAAGCAGCGCCCCATTAATATATTTATTTTTTGCCGTATGATCATGTCCGTCGATAAAAATATCAATGCCATCTACATTCATGAGAATATCATCAGAACGGTGCCCCCTATTGGCATCTTCACTGCCCAGATGTCCAACTGCCACGATGAGATCGCATTTATCCTCTTCTTTTAATTTCTTCACCAGATTCTGTGTAACGGCAATCGTCGCCTTATCGTCCAGGAATTTCAACCCATATACATTTTTCGGATTGGTCGTCACCACGGTTTCCGGCGTAGTGAGACCGATGATTCCGATCTTCACATCCCCTTTTTTGTATATGACAGAATCCCGGGTAAGCGGCCTTCCCGTCGCTTCTACAATGACATTGGCGGAAAGCATGGGAAACTTCGCTTCCCGGACACGCTCTGCCAGAACCTCCTGCCCGTAATCAAATTCATGATTGCCCAATGCCATAGCATCATAACCAGCGGCATTCATGAAAGCGATTGCCGACTTCCCCTTGCTGAAATTTACAAGATTATTGTCCTGTATGGCATCGCCGGCATCTACAAGAAGCACATCCTTTCCCTGTGACAGGTAATGCTTGCGCAGGGCGGACACGGTGGCCATACCGTTGATTCCTTCCGCCCGCCGGTCAAAACCGTGGGTATCATTGGTGTGGATAATAACCAGATTGGAAAAATCGGCAGCCAGTGCCTGTCCGCAAAGCAGCATGGACACTGCCAAAAACGCAGCCATCTTCTTTTTCATAATATCCTCCATTCCACCGCCCTCCGCCAGGCGGCATAAACGACCTGTAATTCCCCGCTTTCTCCGTATCTTACTTTATCCTACCGCTCTCGAATACTTCGTAGCCGCTCCTGAATTTAATTCGAAACAACGTTTCCGCGAAGCTCCGCTCTCCCCGCAGGGAAGCATAAATATAATGAGGTTGGACTCATCCACATAGAAGCGGTAAGGGCCGGGCATTTCTGCCGGACGATATCCGTCCGGAATGCAGCCGTCAGGCCTCTCCGAGATCCATCCCCCATCCTTGTAAAAGAACATTCCCGCCCGGATATTCTTTTCCAGACTTTCCACGGTCATGAAACGTTCATCCTCCTTGCGGGCAAGCTCTTTCCATGATACCCGCTTCCCCGTATTCTGCAAAAAGGTGAACGCTTCGTCCATATATACATCCAACTGGCCGTGAAGAATCTGCTTGACCATCACAAGAGAATAAATATTATCCCCGTTTTTCGTAATCATCGGATAGATCCATGTGCCCGGCTCTCCCTCTTTCTGATAGTCTTGATACGCTTTGTCCACATAAGCGCGAAGCTGTTTATTGACCGCCTTCGCCGCCCCGCTGCACTCGTTCACCGGCGTCCGCCCGTCTATAAAACTGACCGCCTGCACCTGGGGTACAGTTGCCTTAAACTTTCCCTTTTCAAGGGTATACTCTTTCTTCGGGATGAACAGGACGCCATAAACAGGTTCCTGCGCCATGGCAAAAGCACCTGTCATGAGAGCCAAAAGAAACACGCAAACCGAAACCAGCTTTTTCATTTCCCTCTCCTTTCCGCAATAACAAAAATTCAAGTTCATAAAAATAATACTGCCCTACCCTTAGTATACAGGAAATACAGAAAAAAATCAGTTAACAAAAGAAGACATTCATACCGTCCTTCCGTACCGTTTCCTGCGTCGCCCCATGCTTTAATACCGGACACCAGAAGCCGGCAGCCCTTCCTGACTCCTGTCATTCTGCAGGGAAGTAAGAATTCTTTGTGAGAAAAACAGGAAACGGAACAGTGGCACGGAGTGAAGAATATTACCCTGATGGCACCTTACCGCTTTCCTCACCACAGCAGATTCTTCGCTTGCGCACCGGATGACGATTAACGGCCCCCCTAATTATGATGACTTCCATGCCGCGGTCATTCTGAACGGAGACAAGAATGCTTTGTGGGAAAGCAGGAAAACGGAAATATGACATGGAGTGAAGAATCTATTACTCGGATGACGCCTTACCGCTTTCTTCATCACAACAGCAGATCCTTCACATTCGCTTCGGATGACGCCTTACCATGAGCTCCGTTTTCATCAGCAAATGAAAAAGCTGTCAAAAATCCGACTTTCGCCTTCTGACAGCTTTTTGTTATCTCATATCTCGCTTCCCGTACCTGTTTTCCGCATCGCTTCCAGCCTATTTAAAATTTGTTTTTCATCCTCTTCGCCAAAGAAGCGCCCAACGGGCAGCCCTTTATCATTAAAGCCCTGTATGGTGACATCGGTTCCGGTATGAACGAACTTTCCGTAGATACGGATTTCATCGGCCCGCACCTCATACCGTTCCACACAGCAGACGGATACGCAGCCTCCATAAGGCGGGAGCCGGTACAGAGAAAAAAAGCGCCGTCCCCAGTACCAATTGTACACCACCATCCCCGGCGAATCTTCCGGCAGGTATATACGATACCCGAAATACACCCTGCGATATATCCGAATGGCCGCGCAGCACGTAAGAACCGTAAGGAGAAATACTATAAAAAGCTTTTCTCCGCCGTTCAAAAACGGATGAGTACCTGCATATTCCACTGCCAGCCCGTAAAAGACAAACAGCAGAACAGCCAGAAGCATATTTTTCAAATCCATCAACGCATGTCCTCCAAAAGGAGCCGCGATTTCCGTATATCCGTCCGGCGTCGGTTCAGGCTTGAGAACTTGCTCCCGCCGTCTCGCCTGTTCCAGCATTTTCAAATTCACTTTTTCCTGTTCGCAGGCATCCGGATCTGCGGTCCAGGTATTCTTCCGGTACCATTCTTTTACTTTATATATACTCAGTACCAGGCATCCCATAGCCGCCAGCAGCACAAGAGCTGCAATCGTTTCTGTTTCCACGATACTTTCACCATCATATTCCTGTAATAAAAAACGGAATAGATTGCTCTACTCCGTTTCAGCAACGGACCGGAAAGAACTGCCGTTTACAGCAAAGACCTACCCGATCCGCGCCCTGTTTATTCCTCAGGACAGGCAGGCGCCTTGATCAAGTTGCCGTCCGCATCCTTATCCTTATATACGATGACATACGCTGTTCCATAAGAAGTCGATCCTGTTACGGACAATTCTTTTGAAAAAACGGCTTCCCCTACTTCCCCTTTATAATACTCATACCGGCTCTTGGGCGAATAGAAATAAATACCCGCCGTATAAACAAAACCTTTTTCCAAAAACAAATCACAGGGAATCGGTTCCGGCGTCTTATAATTCTGATTGCCCGAAACACCGGCGGATGTTGTCTGGAACTTCGCCTCCAGCGTATGGCGGCCTTCCGGAAGCACTACGGTATAGTAAGAAAGCTTACTTCCCATGTGTTCATATTCGGAAAACTTTTTCCCGTCAATCCGGATGGGATCCCCGTAGATCTGCAGCACGGCCTGATTTCTGTTTTCACTGATAAGCTGCTGTTCCTTCTTCTCTTTTTTCTTATAATACATCATACAAGGGATACTCAAAAGTGAAACAGCGATAAAAAAAGCCACAACGATAAAAATAGAATCCATTAGTACACATTCCTTCCTTCAATTCATATATTTCAGACAATGATACAAAAACTTCCGCCGGCCGGCGGATACCGTTTCCGGTTTCAAGTATAGCACAGTTCTCATCCTTTGAAAAACGGTTTAAACAGAAATAGTATACGCCCGGAAAATTATATTCCCCACAAAAACGGCTTCCTCCATTTCCAAAACAGGGCATGCCGTTTTTATTTTTAATATTTTTTTATTCCGCGCCTTTCTTTCCTTTGCGCTGCTTCACATACACCATCAGCACCGATATATCCGCCGGGGAAACCCCGGGGATTCTCGCCGCCTGCCCCAGAGAGAGCGGCCGGATTTTATCCATTTTCTGTTTTGCTTCTGTGGAAATACCGTCAAGGGACAGGTAGTCCATATCAAGGGGAAGTTTTTCATTTTCCATACGGGCAGCTTTCCGCACGGCTGCTTCCTGCCTTGCGATGTAGCCTTCATACTTCACGGTGATTTCCATCTCTTCCACAGCCTCCTCGTCAAAAGCAGGACAGCCGAGCATTTCCATCATTTTCCGATAGGTCATTTCAGGCCGTTTCAGGATCTGATCGGCCCCGGTACCTGTCGTCAGAGGTGCGGTTCCCATGCTCTCCAGAGCCCGATTGATCTCTTCTTTCGGGGTAAAACGCTGTGTACGGATATAGTCCATAGCTTCTTCATATTTCTTTTTCCGCTCCAGGAAACGGGCATACCGTTCTTCTCCCACCAAACCGATACTATGTCCTTTTTCGGTGAGACGGAGATCGGCATTGTCCTGCCTCAGAATGAGGCGGTATTCGCTGCGGCTTGTCATCATGCGGTAGGGTTCGTCAGCGCCCTTGGTGACGAGATCGTCTACGAGAGATCCGATATATGCTTCATGGCGGGCAAGGATAAACGGATCTTTTCCCTGTATTTTGAGCGCGGCATTGATCCCCGCCACGAGTCCCTGGGCAGCTGCCTCTTCGTAACCGCTCGTACCATTTGACTGCCCCGCGGAATAAAGGCCGGGAAGTTTGATTACCTCCAGCGTGGGATAGAGCTGAAGAGGATCGAGCAGATCATATTCGATGGCATAAGCGGGCCGCATCATTTTCACATCTTCAAATCCGGGAATGGTGCGGAGGAAAGCATACTGCACATCGATCGGCATGGAGGTGGACATGCCCTGCACGTACATTTCCGTGGTGTCCAGTCCCTCAGGTTCAACGAAGAGTTGGTGGCGGTCTTTATCTGCAAAACGGACGACCTTGTCTTCAATGGAAGGGCAGTAACGGGCTCCGATGCCATGAATCTTTCCCGCATACTTGGGGGCGCGCATAATATTTTCCCTGATGATTTCATGGGTCTTTTCATTGGTATACGTAAGCCAGCAGTTCCGCTTATTTCTGTCTCTCCGTTCACTCATAAAGGAAAAGGCATGATTCTCCGGATCGCCTTCTTCCAGTTCCATTTTATCCATATGAAGGCTCCGTCTGTCTACGCGGGATGGCGTCCCCGTTTTGAAACGGAGGATTTCCAGCCCGTGCTTTTTCAGATTGGCGGACAGCCCTACAGAAGGACGCATGCCGTTGGGGCCGCCGGAATACATAGTGTCGCCGATGATGATCATGCTGTCCAGGTACGTGCCGGTACAAAGGATGACAGCCTTCGCTCGGTATTCTTCATCCAATTCGGTGGTCATGCCTACGCACTTTCCGTCTTCCACGATGATATCCATGACCTGCACCTGTTTCAGATCTAGGTTTTCCGTATTTTCCACCACATTTTTCATATAGCGGTGATAAGCGCCTTTATCCGACTGGGCGCGGAGGGCATATACCGCCGGTCCTTTCCCGCGGTTCAGCATGCGCATCTGGACAGCCGTCGCATCGGCGGCGATACCCATTTCCCCTCCGAGAGCATCTATTTCCTTTACAAGATGGCTCTTGCCCGGCCCGCCGACAGCGGGATTGCATGGCATCATGGCCACATTGTCCAGTGAAATCGTCGTAAGAAGCGTGCGGCATCCCATACGGGCAGCGGCCAGAGCCGCTTCACACCCCGCATGTCCCGCGCCAATGACAATCACATCATAAGTATCAATGAGATACATTTTATCCTTCTTTCTTTATCTTCCGGAGAATTTCTTCCTGATATAACTGATTTATTATATCGAATTTCTTTGTTTTTTTCAAAAAAGAAATGAGCCTGTACGTACTGCGTAAAAAATAAACCACCGCATCAGCGATGGTCCTCGTTCATCTTTATTCCTTTTCCCTGCTCATTATTTTTATATTCCCTTCTTTATCTTGCCCGACTTTGATTTCCTGCTTACTTCGGTTTCAAAGCGGGGTTCCTCGTCTCCAGGATCCACTGCGAAAAATCTTCAGGCTTTACCCCCAGATTAATTTCCGCCCATTCTTTCCACTTCGGTGTTTTCTTTTTTACCGCCAGAATTTCTTCCATCTTCTTTCCCGTCTTCACTTCGAGAAGGTAAGCCAGGCGGATCCAATGGTTCGGGTATCCTTCCTTCAAGGCGTTAAACGCGCGGGTTTCTTCCACGCCATAGAAACGATGCAGCCGGCGGGCACGGTGGCGGAAATATTTTTCATCATACCTGTCTCCCGTGATGCCCAGCCTAACCTGCACACGGCCCCAGGGCTCTTCCCTGCGGAGCGCCAGTACTTCCTCGATATCCTTTCCCGTCATGCAGGCAAAAAGCGCCGCTTTGTCCGCATCTGCATAGCGGACACCTCTTTCGAGTATGTCCCGCACTTTCTCTTTATCCATTTCATACTTTTGGCTGATGGAACGGATTTCGTCTTCTCTTGTCATCTGCGCTGCTTTCATAGAGCCTCCCTGATCATGATTTCTTTTAGAACAGTATAGCACAATTTCGATACACCTCGTCCTGTTTGAACTGCCGGTCGATTTCTGCTACAATAAGTTGGTATTCTCACTAAAGAGGTGAATCTATGTTTATTCATGAAATATTTAAAAATGCAGACCCGAAAAGTCTTGCAATGACAGGCGAATCCAATGTCACTTACGGCCAGCTTGAAAAAGCAGTGGAAAATTACAGGAATACGCTGCATGCCATGGGCATCCGCCGCGGCGACACGGTGGGCCTGTACACGGCAAACCGTGCGGAGTTCGTGTATGTATACATGGCGGTCGTCAGTCTCGGCGCGATCATCGTTCCGATAAACAATTCTCTTGTTGACCGCGAAGTGGATTTCATTCTCCGCGACGCGGAGTCGAAGCTCCTGATTTCCGATATGCCCCTTACCGTTTCCGTACCGTTCATCGACATCCATGATCTGGATTACCGCGCATCCACGGAAAACGCGCCGAAGGCTCCTGCCTTCCCGGCAGATCTGACAGAAGATGACGTATGCGCCCTGATTTATACATCAGGTACGACAGGAAGCCCGAAAGGCGCCATGATCACCCACAAGAACCAGGTGCGCAATGTGGAGCAGTACACTGCCGTAGTCCGTTTCAAACCGGAGGACAAAGTGCTCTGCGTGCTCCCCATGTTCCACTGCTACGGTCTGACCACCGTGGTGCTGGGAAGTTTGTACCACCATTCCACCATCGTCATCCTCCGCTCCAAAAGCCCAACGGAAATCATCAATACGATCATGAAATACTCCGTCACCATCGCGATTATGGTGCCGCCGCTTTACAACCTGCTTGCCCGCCGCGGCGAACCGAGCAGCATGAAAACGGTGCACACCTTTGTTTCCGGCGGTGCATCCCTTCCCCAGCCTGTGGCGCAGTCTTTCTATGAACGGTTCGGCCACCCCGTGCAGGAAGGTTACGGCCTGACAGAAGCGTCTCCCGTCGTTTCCATCCTCCCCACGGCTAAGCCGAAGTACCTCACTTCCGGCCCCGCTCTCCCCGGTGTAGAGGTAAAAGTCATCACTGATAAGAAAGGTCCTTACGTCCCGGGCACGGTCGGCGAACTCGTCGTCCGCGGGGACAATGTGATGAAAGGTTACTGGAAAAAACCGGAAGAAACAAAGAAAGTACTCGATGAGGACGGCTGGCTCCGTACCGGCGATCTGGTATACATGGACGCTGACGGATATATTTACATTGTAGACCGCATTAAAGACCTGATCATCATGAACGGTGAAAATATTTATCCCGGCGAAGTGGAAGACTGCATCTATGAAGTGGAAGGCGTCGGCGAATGCGCTGTCGTAGGACATCCCGATCCGCTCCGCGGACAGTCAGTATGGGCATATGTGGTCATGAAGGAAGGCTTTGCCTTTGACGAAGACAAGATCCGCAAGCACATGGTGAAAAACATCGCATCTTACAAAATACCGAGACGTTTTATCCCCCTTGACGCTCTTCCGAAAAATGCGACCGGCAAAATTTTGAAACGCGCCCTTCGTGACGGCTGAGATATAAAATACATGTACAAACATAAAAAAGATGGCAATTCCGTTTTTCGGATCCTGCCGTCTTTTTTCATGCGGGAAATGCGCAAAGGTCTGCAGAATCCCCCGTCTCCTGTCTTTTGAAATGAGTCCTCCCCCTATGCTTTCTTTCCGTGTTCCATTATTTCAAGACTCCTTTTGTTCTTTTTATTCGGAGTATATTATTTATTTTATATGACATACTTTATTTAAATATTAGATATACCAATTTTAAATATTTACATATGCCGACTTGTATGCTACTATACCTTATATGATAATTACTCTCAAATAATTTGGGGTCATTATTAAATAAATACAAAGGAGAATTTCTCATGTTAAAGAAAATAGTTTTCGGTCTCTGCATTCCCCTCGCCATCCTCGGCGCGGCGGCCCTGTCTTTTTCAGGCTGCGGAAAATCTGCACCTGCTTCCGATTCTGCCGGCAAAATGAAAGTCGTCGCCACCACGACGATGCTCACCGACCTCGCCCGGCAGATCGGCGGGGATAAAGTGGAAGTATCCGGCCTCATGAAAGCCGGTGTGGATCCTCATCTTTATCAGGCCGGTGCCGGCGATGTGGACGCCATGAACAAAGCGGATATCGTTGTGTACAACGGTGTCCATCTGGAAGGGAAAATGGGCGCGATTTTCGATAATCTCCACGCGCAGAAAAAACCCACGATCCGGGTAAGCGACGGCATTCCTTCCGAAACACTCCTCGACTTTGAAGAGGACGGTGAAAAAACGAAAGATCCCCATATCTGGTTTTCTGTAAAGAACTGGAAAGCCGCCGCGAAAGAAGTAGCAAAAGGATTTTCGGAAAAAGATCCGAAGAACAAATCATACTATGAAGATCATCTGAATGCTTACCTCGCCGAACTGGACAACCTGGACAAATACATCAGAAAGGAAGTGGAATCTGTTCCGAAAGATTCCCGTATCCTCGTCACCGCCCATGACGCTTTTGCTTATTTCGCCAGAGATTATGGATTTGAGGTCAAAGGCATCCAGGGAATCAGCACCGCCAGCGAAGCAGGCACTTCCGACATCAGCACGCTGGCCGCTTTCATCGCGGATCATAAAATCAAAGCGGTCTTCGTGGAATCTTCCGTCCCCCATAAAACCATCGAGTCTCTCCAGGCTGCTGTCAAAGCACGGGGCTTCGATGTTTCCATCGGCGGCGAACTGTACTCCGACTCTCTTGGCGGCGAGTCCACGAAAGAGGGCACTTATATCGGCATGTACGAACACAACATAAAGACAATCACGGAAGCGCTCCGCTGAACATTTTGAATTTCCGGCGCATGGATCGGGGATCCCCTCGTTCCGTGCGCTTTCATTTCATGAAATATCTTTTGGAGGTGTCATCGTGGAACACGTTATCGAACTGGAAGACATCACCGCTGCCTATGACCGCCAGCCCGTCTTATGGGATTTGGATCTGAATATCCCGAAAGGCTCACTTATGGGAATCGTCGGACCGAACGGCGCGGGCAAGTCTACCCTTTTAAAAATTATACTGAACCTGCTTACCCCCGTTTCAGGGCGGATCCGTTTTTCCATAGACGGCGAAACCGATGCGAAAAAAGCACGGCGGAAAATTGCGTATGTCCCGCAGAATGGTTCAGTCAACTGGGATTTTCCCGCCACAGTAAAAGATATCGTCCTCATGGGACGGTACGGCCACATCGGCTGGTGCCGCCCTCCCTCACAGGGTGACCGTCTGATCGCGGAGGAAATGATTGCCCGCGTCGGCATGGACGGTTACGAAGACAGACAGATCAATGAGCTTTCCGGGGGACAGCAGCAGCGCGTTTTCCTGGCCCGGGCCCTTGCGCAGGAAACGTCTGTCTATCTTTTAGACGAGCCCTTTAAAGGCGTGGATATGCAGACGGAAAAAATCATCGTCCGCATTTTAAAAGAAATGGAGAGCCGCGGAAAGACGATCCTTGTCGTCCACCACGCGCTCCGCACCGTCCCCCTCTATTTCGACCATGTCACCATGATCAACCGCCGCCTTATAGCGGCAGGATCCGTACAGGATGTTTTCACGGAAGAAAATATCGAAAAAACTTTTTCTCCGTCGAAAGGAGTCTGACCATGGAACCGGCTGCTTTCTTTTCTTTACCTTTATGGCGTGACTATACATTTCAAATCGTCCTGGCAGGAACGACTATCTTAGGCGTGCTCTGCGGCGTGGTGGGATCTTTTATCGTCCTCCGCAGGGAAGCGCTTCTGGGGGACGGTATCTCCCATTCGTCCTATCCGGGAATCATGCTGGCTTTTCTATTTCTCGGCGTGAAAACATTGGAGGGCCTTTTATTAGGCGCTTTTCTGTCCGCCCTTGCCGCACTGTCCCTTATCCTTCTCGCCCGCCACTATACGAAACTTCCTTTTGACGGCGTCCTTGCCTCCATTCTTTCCTCTTTTTTCGGCGCGGGTCTCGTTCTGTCTTCCATCATCCAGCATACAGGAAATGCCAACCAGTCTGGATTGAATCAATTTATTTTCGGACAGGCATCCACTATTCTTTACCGCGACGTCCTTCTCACAGGATCTATTTCTATTTTTACCCTTTTCCTGATTTTCCTTTTCAGAAAAGAATTAAAACTTATGGCTTTTGATCCGGACTATGCCGCAGTTCTCGGATTTCCGCGGGGCAAGCTGAATGTATTCCTCTCCTTCCTTGCCACGATCACCGTCCTTCTTTCCATCCAGGCCGTAGGCATTATCCTCATGAGCGCCATGCTCATCGCGCCTGCCGTTGCCGCAAGGCAGTGGACAAGGCGTCTTGAACCGATGATCCTTCTGTCTGCCGTCATCGGCGCGCTGTCCTCCGCCATCGGTACAACGGCAAGCTCTCTCATTCCCAAAATGCCCACAGGCCCCGCCATCGTCGTGGCATTGTCCTTTTTCGTTATTCCCGGCCTTTTGCTGGCGCCGCAGCGGGGTATCCTTTCCCGGTCTTTTCATAAAAAGAAAATGACCGCCCTCATAGAAGGAGACCACTTATGAATTCTTTTGCTGAAATACTTCTTATCGCCATCTTCATGTCAGCCGCCTGCGCCCTGCCGGGGAACTTCCTCGTTCTCCGGCGCATGTCCATGCTGACTGACGCCATCAGCCATACCGTCCTCCTCGGCATCGTACTCGCTTTCCTTGCCGTCGGCAGCCTGGACTCGCCTCTCCTCATTATCGGCGCGTCCCTCATGGGTGTCCTTACAGTGTGGCTGATCGAACTCCTCTACCAGAGCAGGCTCGTCGCCTCCGATTCCGCTATCGGCCTCATATTTCCCCTGCTCTTCAGTATCGCCGTCATCCTCGTGACACGGTACGCGGGCAATGTCCATCTGGACACGGACTGCATCCTTTTAGGAGAACTTGCCTTTGCCCCCTTCGACCGCCTGATCATAAACGGGATGGATCTCGGCGCGAAAGGCCTGTATACGGGCGGTGCAGTTCTTGCTTTTGTTATTTTTTTCTATCTTCCCGTACTTGCTTTCAGCAAATTAAACAGTGCTTGCTCAAATGCATTAACACCTTGGCAAGGCACAATTGAGGGTGTAATGAAAATATTGATTTTTGTGATTTATATTGCAATTGTCAGCCAAATGAAAGATATTAAGCGTACTTTTATGTATCACGGCGCAGAGCATAAGTCTATTGCCTGTTATGAAGCCGGTAAGGAACTTACGGTTGATAATGTTCGCAATTGCTGTCGTTTTCACCCTCGCTGCGGTACATCATTTATATTTGTAATGCTTATTTTCAGCATTATTTTCAGTACAATACTTTCTAAAATATTTCCTGCCATTGCGCAAATCAGGGTGCTTTGGATGTTTCTTAAACTTGCATTTATACCCCTTATTATGGGCGTTGGGTATGAATTTATAAAATATGCCGGCAGGCATGATAATTTGCTTGTTAAAATTTTGAGCGCACCGGGTTTGTGGATGCAGCGCCTTACCACCAAAGAACCGAGTGATGATATTATTGAAGTTGGTATTGAATCGCTCAAAGCGGTAATAACAGAAAATCCCGAGGATGATGAAATTAAATGACGCTTAAAGAAGCATATAGCTACGCAGTAGCTTTTTTAGAGCGAAACGGTATTGACGAAAGTGATTTTAAAGCACTTTGCACTGTTTGCTCAATTCTTGGAATAAAAAACAGCGATTACGAAGCTCATAAAGATGATTTTGTTCAAAACAAAAAGCTTGCAGATATGCTTTGGAAACTTAAATCGGGGCAACCTTTGCAGTATGTAATCGGCAAATGGGATTTTTATGAAAGCGAATTTTATGTCGGTGAAGGTGTACTCATTCCAAGGCCTGAAACAGAAGAACTTGTTGAAAAAGCAATTGATTATATAAAAACTCTGGGTAAGTGTGTTGTTTATGACCTTTGCAGCGGCAGTGGATGTATAGGCATCAGCATTGCAAAAAAATGCAGTAATGCGTTTGTTTATTTAATTGAAAAAAGTGATGACGCACTTTTTTATCTCAAAAAAAATGCCGATAAAATTAAAAATGTAAAAGTTTTGCAAGGCGATATATGCAATATTAAAGAGTTTGACTTTTTAGAAAACGCAGATGTCATTATTTCAAATCCGCCGTATATCAGGCAAGATGAACTTGCAAATCTTCAATCTGAAGTTAAAAACGAACCCTTAATGGCACTTGACGGCGGAAAAGACGGACTTGACTTTTATCGTGTAATCAACGATAATTGGTATTCTAAGCTGAATGATAAAGGTAAGCTCTTTCTTGAAATCGGAAATGAGCAGGGTGAGTCAATTTTCAATGTACTTTATGAATTTGAAAATATAAGTGTAATTAAAGATTTATACGGTAACGACCGTATTGTTTCAGCTAATAAAAAATAACTATTATTAAGGATGATTATATGTTTTCCATTCTTTCATATTTAAGAACAGGTAATTATATAGAAGCAATTATTGCGATATTATCGCGTTGCTTTGTTGTATTTTGCTGTTTGCCTATTCATGAACTTGCACACGGTTTAATGGCTGATAAGCTTGGCGACCATACTGCGCGTAATCAGGGCAGATTAACATTTAATCCGTTTGCACATCTTAATCCAATCGGTACTATAATGATTTTTCTT
>OHRF01000286.1_pt1 | contig 32831 bp, 29 predicted proteins | sample 1578291 | NCBI WGS metagenome assembly OHRF01 (sample SAMEA3879576, study PRJEB24766) | human gut metagenome | biome: human-associated habitat; feature: feces | place: USA | collected 1985/1987 | reverse complement strand
ATAGTGGAATGTAAATATCAGATTGTATCTAAAATGTTTCCTATTTCAAAGATTTAATAGATACATAGTGGAATGTAAATGCCTGAAACAAGCGTGCGCCTTTTCGATGACCGGAAGATTTAATAGATACATAGTGGAATGTAAATTTTATCTGGCATGTCAATAGCTTTCAGAAATGCAAGGATTTAATAGATACATAGTGGAATGTAAATGTCAAAATCAGAACTGGCACAGAAACTTGGCTGTTCGATTTAATAGATACATAGTGGAATGTAAATTACCTATGAGCAGATTAGCCCATGCGGACTTCACCGATTTAATAGATACATAGTGGAATGTAAATCGTAAAACTGCTGAAATTCGTCAATCATCGCCACAGCGATTTAATAGATACATAGTGGAATGTAAATCCGCTATTAGTATTAGTTACTTCACCGTTCTGACGCGATTTAATAGATACATAGTGGAATGTAAATTTTGTTTAACAGTTGCCAAGTGTTTAGTCACCGTTTAGATTTAATAGATACATAGTGGAATGTAAATTATGCAGACATTGGATATGTAGCTGGCGAGACGCACGATTTAATAGATACATAGTGGAATGTAAATTACACGAATGAAAAAGTATTTTTAAACAGTATATTGATTTAATAGATACATAGTGGAATGTAAATTAGGAAGCGGTACACCCATGAGACCAGCGTTCTCAGATTTAATAGATACATAGTGGAATGTAAATTGTCAGCGTTTATAGATGGTATATCTGTAGCGTGGGAATAGATACATAGTGGAATGTAAATAAAGTTATACGTGGCTCTACACATTTAGTTAACCCTGATTTAATAGATACATAGTGGAATGTAAATCCGGCAACACCCCCCATTATTGTTGAGGTACACGCAGATTTAATAGATACATAGTGGAATGTAAATACAATCAGCTAGAGACGCAAACATCAGTTGAAAAAGATTTAATAGATACATAGTGGAATGTAAATGTTTTATTAACAGTTACCCCGTTTTTGCTAGATGAGATTTAATAGATACATAGTGGAATGTAAATGAGGACAGTCAAAAACACATACATACTATGAGTATGAGATTTAATAGATACATAGTGGAATGTAAATCGGCTCTATTGTCGTAGTATTCGCAAGTGTCTCAGATTTAATAGATACATAGTGGAATGTAAATTGATTGTTGAGGTGCACGCGTTAATCATCGCGCTAATCGATTTAATAGATACATAGTGGAATGTAAATATAAGCAAGAGGATTAAAAGAGCGAAAATCCACATTCGATTTAATAGATACATAGTGGAATGTAAATCAGCCTATAGCCTGCCTTTTTGACTGCAAGCATGGCGATTTAATAGATACATAGTGGAATGTAAATTAAACTCACTTACACATTGTGTGAGCGGGTATGCGGATTTAATAGATACATAGTGGAATGTAAATTAACTTTTACCTCACTTTTTATTTGTACTTACTCCGGATTTAATAGATACATAGTGGAATGTAAATATGACAACGTTTGGGTTTTTACCTGTCACAACACCGATTTAATAGATACATAGTGGAATGTAAATTCTCGTTTGGTACCTTTGCGCCCGGGTTCACATACGGATTTAATAGATACATAGTGGAATGTAAATGCGTTTAAGACAATTCGGACGCAGCGTATCAACTACCGATTTAATAGATACATAGTGGAATGTAAATCAGTCCTCTGTGCCTGTGGCTGGTCTACGCCGTTCTGATTTAATAGATACATAGTGGAATGTAAATGTCATGGCGGCACTCAAGTCCACAGGCGCAACAATGATTTAATAGATACATAGTGGAATGTAAATTCAAGACTGCAGGTAAGTATTTCCATGTCCAATGTCGATTTAATAGATACATAGTGGAATGTAAATTGAAGAGTCAGCGAAAAAAACGTAAGCATAAAGTCAGGATTTAATAGATACATAGTGGAATGTAAATTGTGTAGTCAAATATATCTGTGTCCGCTAACATCGATTTAATAGATACATAGTGGAATGTAAATTTACTTCACCTCCTAAAATTTACTTCGTTCAGTTAGATTTAATAGATACATAGTGGAATGTAAATTAAGGTGAATAATAAAATGCCCTAGTGATGTTTTTGGATTTAATAGATACATAGTGGAATGTAAATTCGTTTATGTCTGTATGATGCGCCTCTTCTTTGTCTGATTTAATAGATACATAGTGGAATGTAAATATATTACCGTGTACGTGATTATCTTCAACATCAGGATTTAATAGATACATAGTGGAATGTAAATTAGGTAGTTGTCTTTTTTATTGTTATATGATAATAGATTTAATAGATACATAGTGGAATGTAAATTTTAGAAAAACGGTCATTTCCTTTACCGTACACATGATTTAATAGATACATAGTGGAATGTAAATCATGGAAATGCTGGAAAAGGAGATAGGCGTTTCAAGATTTAATAGATACATAGTGGAATGTAAATGTCGCAAAGTCAATATTTGGTTCAATTACTCCCTGGATTTAATAGATACATAGTGGAATGTAAATCAGGATCTCCCTCTGTAAGATCAACTGCAGCATACTGAGATTTAATAGATACATAGTGGAATGTAAATTACTCCAGTGCAGTACCAGATTTGTGAAGAGAGTCAGATTTAATAGATACATAGTGGAATGTAAATGAGGTAAGGATCACAGGCGTTGAACGTCTGCCACTCGGATTTAATAGATACATAGTGGAATGTAAATGTGCATGTATTCGCAGTCTACAAGGTCTATTCCGTAAGATTTAATAGATACATAGTGGAATGTAAATTATGAAACAGACTGAAGCATATGACAAGCAAGCTGATTTAATAGATACATAGTGGAATGTAAATATCAGATTTCTAAAGAAAACTTCCATGCTCAGCGACGGATTTAATAGATACATAGTGGAATGTAAATTTGCTAAGACCAATGACATAATACTTGCCCTGTTCATTTAATAGATACATAGTGGAATGTAAATATGCAAATATATGAAGGTGTAGGCCAAGCAATAAGAGATTTAATAGATACATAGTGGAATGTAAATTCAGTGACTTAGCTTGACTAATTATCTGTGGATTTATGATTTAATAGATACATAGTGGAATGTAAATTAATATGTTTCAAAGTCTCCCGCATCAAGCTGGTTAAGATTTAATAGATACATAGTGGAATGTAAATCAACAACTTTCCTGTTGCCGTATTTAGCTCGTGATGGATTTAATAGATACATAGTGATTTATAGATGATATATAGTTTTTTCAATAAAATATTATAGAGATTGAACTATAGCCACGGGAAATGTAAAATAATAACATAATATAAAAACAAAGTAATATAAAGGACTTACCCATGAACATATACATAGACGCCGACGCCTGCCCTGTAGTAGGCATAGCAGAAGACATAGCAACAAAATACAACATCCCAGTAACGCTTCTCTGCGATACGAACCATGTCCTCACATCTGATTACAGTGAGGTTGTAGTAGTCGGTGCCGGAGCGGATGCGGTGGATTACAAGCTGATAAGCATTTGCCATAGAGGTGATATAGTTGTTACTCAGGATTATGGCGTGGCTGCGATGGCACTGGGAAAAGGTGCATTTGCGATACACCAATCGGGAAAGTGGTATACAAATGAGAATATTGATCAGATGCTTATGGAGAGACATTTGAACAAGAAGGCGCGGAGGGCGTCAAGCCGGAATCATATCAAAGGGCCGAGGAAGAGGACAGAAGAGGATGATCAGAGATTTGCGGAGTCTTTTGAGAAGCTGCTGCGAAAGGCAAATAATCTGTAGATACATATGAAAGTGGAGGGGGATTCGAACTCTAACCACACATGAACCGGAAGAGGTCAGATTTTAATGGATGATAAAAACACAAATAGAACAATAGAATACTACAACACACATGCTGACAGATATTCAGAGGTAACCAGAAATGCAGACATGTCGGACATTTACAAGCGCTTTGAGGAACATCTCAAGCCGGGCAGCAGGATTCTTGATCTTGGCTGCGGCAGTGGCCGTGACAGCAAATATTTTCTGGACAAGGGATATGATGTCGTATCTCTGGATGCGTCTGAGGCTATGTGCAGGAAAACTCAGGAGCTGACGGGAAAAGAGGCTGTACATAAGCGCATTGAGGACATGAATTACGAAAATGAATTTGATGCTGTGTGGGCATGTGCTTCGCTGCTCCATGTTGCCAAGAGCGATATGCACAAGATCCTTGAGAAGGCTATGAAGGCGCTCAGGGTCGGCGGGGTATTGTATGCTTCGTGGAAGTACGGCAAGAGTGAACGGACGCGGGATGATGGAAGGACATTTGCCAATTATACTGAGGCCCGGGTTTGCGATATGGTGGCGTTGGTTTCAGGCGCATCGCTTGAGGATGTATGGACGAGTCAGGATGTCAGGCTTGACAGGATAGGTCAGGGACATTTGTGGGTAAATGTTCTGGTGAAGAAGACCAGAGTTGTCATAACTGAGAAGGAATTTCTGAACATTTTCTGGAAGCAATACCAGATCATTGAGAAGGATGTCAGGATCAGTTCGGAGTATGTGGACATTCACAAGAGCAACTTCCCGACATTTTCAAGCAGATACATAAATATGTTTCTGAACATCTGCAGCAATATTGATTCTCTGATTGAGATATATTGCAAGATGGTAGAGGAGAACGATTACAGGAAGAAGTACAATATACATGACAGGCTTACTCCTGTGCTTAGGAAATTCCCGGCTATCAGGCTTGACGCAGTTAGGACGATAGACACATTTGAAGATATCGAGTTGAAGCCGTTCAGCGCATTTGTGGATGGCAGGATCGCGGATTGGTGGAATGACTATAACCTGGTAAAACATGCCAGAAGCGAGAAGAATGAGAAGACAGGGAAGTACAATTTCCAGAGCGCAAATCAGAAGAATGTGCTGACTGCCCTGGCTGCGTATTTTATCGTGTGCAACCGCATATACGAGGAGATATGCGAGATCTCGGCGACGCCGAAGAAGCTGCTCAAGTCGAAATTATTCCTGTACGTGAAGAATGGTGAGTAGATAAGGAAAGGTAATAGACCATGGTAAAACAGATAGTAAGAGATCAGATGTTTCTCAGCCAGAAGTCATCTCCGATGACGACTATGGATGCGGGGATCATAGCAGATATGCAGGACACATTAGCGGCAAATCAGGCGAGGTGCGTCGGCATGGCGGGCAACATGATCGGATATAAGAAGAGGATAATCATCGTCAGTATGGGATTTGCCAATGTTGTCATGCTGAATCCGGTACTCCTGTCAAAGTCGGGGGCTTACGAGACAGAGGAGGGATGTCTGTCTCTGGACGGCACGAGAAAGGTGACAAGGTATAGAGACATAGAAGTAGAGTTTCAGGATGCATCATTTGCAAAAAAGCGTATGAAGTTCAACGGATATATAGCCCAGATAGTGCTCCATGAGATGGATCACCTTGAGGGGCGAATAATTTAGGAGAGTTTATGGAATCAAAAGACGGAACATGGATTATGTATGGAGTTTCGGAGGATGATCCGGAGTGCCTACATACGGTGGACGAACTTATCGGATATATAGAGGAAGTGGGATTTCTTCCTCTTTTCCGCAATGTGATACCTGGATTTTCGGTGGAAGAGCGAACCACGGAGAAGTATTGGTGGAGTGAAGACCCGCAGAGGGATCCTTGGGTGTGGCGTGAGATCATAGCCAGAAGAGGCGACATCGCATACGGCAAATTTTTCCACAATAAGGCGGGATTTATCTCAAAGAAATGGTTCCCGTATTTTGCAAATTATAGAAGAGCTGGATATGATTTCGATGCCAGATGGGATGATGAGCTTGCATCATTCAGGCAGAAGAAGATCATGGATCTGTTCATGGATGACCGGATAGACGAGGAGAGCGATGTGGAATTTGCAGCAGAAAAGCTGGATAGTATGTACAATACAGAACTTTTTTCATTCGATATAAAGAAGCTTGCCGGATTTGGCAAGGGCGGAGAGAAAGGCTTTGAGGGTACGATGACACAGCTTCAGATGCAGACCTATCTGTGTGCATGTGACTTCAGAAAACGGTTGAACAAGAAGGGCGCGGAATACGGATGGAATGTGGCTGTGTATTCCATGCCGGAGAAGCTGTGGGGATATGACCACGTGACGTCCGCATATGGTGAGAGCCCTGAGGAATCGTGGGAGAGGATAGTGAAGCATATGGATGATATCTACCCGATTGCCACAGAGAAACAGATAAAGAAAGTCTTAAAGTAGAGACGGTATACAGAAAACTCTAATTCAAAACTTTACATCAAAAGTTTACACATAACATTACATATATCTTTACATATGTGTTTACATATGTTATGTTTAGATGCAAGTCAGGTTATAAAGAATAATATGATGCCTACTTGAAGAGGAGAAATGATGAACACTGTATATGATGTTATTATTGTGGGAACTGGCGCTGCAGGTTTGTTCTGTGCGTTGAATTTTCCAGAGACAAAAAAGGTCTGTATTATCACAAAAAGGCGGGCTGATGAGTCCGACTCTTTTTTGGCCCAGGGCGGCATATGTATGCTGCGGGGTGAGGAAGACTACGAAGATTATTTTGAAGACACCATGAGAGCCGGTCATTATGAGAACAATAAAAAGACAGTCGATCTGATGATCAGATCATCGAATCTTGTTATCAGAGAATTGATAAGGCTTGGAGTCAGATTTGAGAGGGATGAGAGCGGAAAGCTTGCATTCACCAAGGAGGGAGCTCACAGCCAGCCAAGAATATTGTTCCACGAGGATATTACCGGCAAAGAGATTACATCCACTTTGCTGGAGTGCGCAAAGGAGAAATCTAATATCGAGATATATGAGTATACGACTATGCTCGACATCATCTGCAATGACAATGCCTGTGGTGGAGTGGTTATAGCTGATGAGGCCAAGAACATAAGCATACTTAGATCCAACAATGTTGTATTGGCGTGTGGTGGAATCGGAGGTATATATAAGAACTCAACGAATTTTGCCCATATAACAGGTGATGCCATAGCAATTGCCTTAAAACATGGTGTAGAGGTAGAGAATCTGAATTATGTACAGATCCACCCGACGACACTGTTTAGCCGGAATAAGGGAAGAAGATTTTTGATATCTGAATCTGTGAGAGGCGAAGGCGCATGGCTTCTTAACAAGGCGGGCGAAAGGTTTACAGATGAACTGCAGCCTCGTGATGTAGTCAGCCATGCAATATGGAAACAGATGGAGATAGATGGAACGGAGCATGTGTGGGAAGATCTGAGACCGCTTGGAAGAGATGTGATCTTGCAGCATTTTCCACATATATACAAGCAGTGTAAGGATGAGGGATATGATGTGCTTGTTGAACCGATACCGGTTGTGCCGGCTCAGCATTACCATATGGGCGGAGTGAAGGCAGATCTTGCCGGAAGGACATCCATGGAAGGATTGTATGCGGTAGGAGAAGCTGGATGTAATGGAGTGCATGGCAGAAACAGACTGGCAAGCAATTCGTTACTTGAGTCGCTTGTTTTTGCACAGAGGGCGGCAGATGATATCATGTTCAGCAGAGAGCACAGAGGCTGTGGAGAAGACAACATAGATCTGTCTGAATATGAAGATATAGATGGTTTGTTTAGAGAATATAAGAATATAGTTTTGACAGAAACGGAAAGAAGAGGCTGAGAATGAATCAGATAACAATGAAATTGAATGCGGACAAGCTTATAATGATGGCTTTACAGGAGGATATCACAAGTGAGGATGTATCCACAAATGCGGTGATGCCAAAGGCACAGAAAGGAAAAGTAGACCTGATATGCAAGCAGGATGGAATCATTGCAGGACTTGATGTATATGCAAGAGTATTTACCCTCTTAGATGACAGCACTGAGGCTGAGTTCTTCTGCAAAGATGGCGATGAGGTGAAGGCTGGCCAGCTTATGGGAATTGTGACTGGTGATATCAGGGTTCTTCTCTCTGGAGAGAGGGTTGCGCTTAATTACCTGCAGCGTATGAGTGGTATAGCTACATATACCCATGAGGTTGCAGAACTTCTTAAGGGAAGCAAGACTACTCTGCTGGATACCAGAAAGACCACGCCTAATTGCCGTATATTTGAGAAGTATGCAGTCAGAGTTGGCGGAGGCAGCAATCACAGATACAATTTGTCGGATGGAGTATTACTTAAGGATAATCATATAGGCGCTGCGGGTAGTATAACCAATGCAGTGAGAATGGCAAAGGAGTATGCACCATTTGTCCGCAAGATAGAGGTTGAAGTTGAGACACTGGATCAGGTAAAAGAGGCTGTTGAAGCGGGAGCCGATATCATTATGCTTGACAATATGACAACGGATCAGATGAGGGCTGCGATTGATTTGATCGATGGACGTGCGGAGACAGAATGTTCAGGCAATGTTACAAAAGAGAACATAGAGAGCCTGATATCATTGGGAGTGGATTATATATCAAGCGGTGCGCTTACACACAGCTCACCTATAATGGATATATCGATGAAAAATCTTCATGCGGAGGGATAAAGTGAAGGCAAAAGAGAGAAGGGAAAGGATACTTGACATTGTGAAGAATTCAGATGTCCCTGTTCCGGCAAATAAGCTTGCGTCAGAATTTGAAGTCAGCAGACAGATAATAGTGCAGGATATTGCAGTGATCAGGGCGGCTGATGATGGCATAATTGCAACTAACAGGGGTTATATATACAAGAATGAATCAAAATGTCAGAGAGAGTTTAAAGTAAAACACGGTTATGACAGGACTGAGGAAGAACTCACGATCATAGTTGATTATGGCGGTGTTGTAAAGAATGTAAGTATAAGTCATACGGTGTACAATCGTGTTACTGCAAAGATGAATATTGCTTCCAGATACGACGTGGCAAAATTTATGAAAAAATTGGAAAACAGCCAGTCGTCCCTGCTTGGAAATGCTACGAACGGATATCATTACCATCTGATAGAGGCTCCAAGTGAAGAGATCCTGGACAACATAGAGCAGAAGCTCGATGAGACAGGCTTCCTTGTTCCGTGGCAGGAGTGGGAGAAATAATACAAAATGATTTGGAGAGAATAAAATGACGATAAAAGAGATACAGGAAGAGATAATCAGACTGAAGAAAGAGAAAGATTTCTGCATACTGGCACATGCTTATCAGGGACATGAGATTCTTGAAGTTGCAGATTATATGGGAGATTCATATGGACTTAGCGTAGAGGCGAGCAAGGATTCCCGCAAAAATATAATAATGTGTGGTGTGCGTTTTATGGCGGAGACATGTAAGATATTGTCCCCTGATAAGAATGTGTATCTGCCTAACCCTGAAGCCGGATGTCCGATGGCTGAGCAGATGAATCTTGAAATGCTGGATGAGATGAAGAAGAAGTATCCGGGATATGCGGTTGTCGCCTATATAAATACGACATCTGAATTGAAAACTGCCTGTGATGTATGTGTGACATCCTCATCAGCAGTGCAGATCTGCAGCAAGCTTGATAACGACAAGATTCTTTTTATTCCAGATCCGAATCTTGGAAACTATGTTCAAAAGCAGATGCCGGAAAAGGGATTTGCATTTTTTAACGGCGGATGTCCTAGACATCTTGCGGTTACCCTAGATGATGCTTTGAAGGCAAAAGAGTTACATCCACATGCGGAACTTCTTGTCCATCCTGAGTGCAGGCCGGATGTAGTAGCAGAAGCTGATTATGTAGGTTCAACCACAGGAATCATGGCATATGCCAGAAAGTCAGAGAAAAAAGAATTTATCATCGGTACAGAGCACAGTATTGTGGAGCATCTTCAGTATGAGTGCCCTGACAAAATGTTCTATCCAATTTCTTCAAAGCTGATGTGCCATAATATGAAACTTACTACCCTGGTTGACATATTGAATGTATTAAAGGGCACAGGTGGCGAAGAGATAGTCCTTTCTGATGAGGTGATGGAGGGAGCTTCCCGCTGCATCAACAGAATGATCGCGCTTGGATAACGAGGTGTGGATTATTATCCAGAGCAGTGGGACATATCCATGATCGATGAGGATATGGACAATATTGTAGAGCTTGGATGCAATGTCATCCGTATAGCGGAGTTTGCATGGCATATCATGGAAAAAACGGAGGGGCAGTATGACTTTTCGTTCTTCGATCATGTCATCAGCAAGGCAAAGGAGAAGGGGCTTCATGTGATACTTGGAACCCCGACAGCGACTATTGCTTAATTATATAAAATACGGTTGCTTATTAGTTCATTAAGCGACCGTATTTTTTGTACCTGTGTTATAATGTTATAAAAGTGTATAATATTATTTGCAAATTATGATCAGCCAGACTGGCTGGAGTATAGGAGGACATGATGGGTATTGTTGAATTAAAAAATGATAAGATTGCTATAAAGGTGAATACTCACGGTGCAGAGCTTGTGAGCCTGAAGAGTAACGAGACGGATAGAGAGTATATGTGGTGCGGAGATGCGGCATATTGGGGAAGAGTTTCTCCTGTGCTGTTTCCATTTGTGGGAAAGCTTGAAGGACAGCGTTACAGACATAACGGGGTTGTTTATGAGAATATACCTCAGCACGGATTTGCAAGGGACAGCGAGTTTGTAGTGGGTGGCCAGACTGGTGATACACTGCTGTTTGTGCTTGAGAAGAATGATACATGGCAGAAGAGCTATCCGTTTGATTTCAGTCTTTGTATAGGATACAGACTTGAAGGTTCATCTGTACATGTTATGTGGACCGTTGTGAATGAGGGAACTGACACGATTCATTTTTCTATCGGTGCCCATCCTGCATTTGCATGTGAGGGAGGCATCGGCGGTTATTCTCTGGATATGCACACAGGTAAGAACGAGATTGAATGTGGTCTTTTGACAGCAAATGGAGTTCTTGGAGATAGAACAGTTACGCACAGACTGACAGATGGAGTCTTAAAGCTGCGTGATGAGATGTTTGATGAGGATGCCCTGATCATGGATGGTAAGGGTATAAATACGATTACATTAAGGAACTCATCTGATGCGCCGGTTTTGCAGTTGAGATTTGATGTGCCGCAGATAGGCATATGGTCTCCTGCAAAGAAACATGCGCCATTTGTCTGCATAGAGCCTTGGTTTGGCAGGTGTGACCGCGAGGGATATGACGGAGATCTGGCGGACCGTGAGTATTCAAACAGTCTTGAGGCTGGCCATTCGTTCAGCAAGGAGTATGTCATCGACATACTATAATGGAAAACATATCATGTGTCAGATTAAGATATAGCAGAATATAATTTGTAAGCAGGGCGGGACATCCCATTGGTGAGATGTCCCGCCCTGTTTGTTATGTTTCATATACATTAATGTAAAATCTATGTAAAAGATGCCTGACCCCATTGTTGTTCCTTTTTGTAGAGTGCTGAAAATACTACTTGACATATGATACTATGCGACGTATAGTATACTGCGTAAGGAGGTATAGCGATGGATATACAATTGAAGAGAGGGATGCTCGACGTGTGTGTGCTTGCGGCCATCAAGGACGAGGATTCCTATGGATATCAGATCATCAAAGATATGAAGCCGTATGTGACGATATCAGAGTCCACACTCTATCCTATCCTCAGAAGACTTGAGGCGGGAGCGCTGCTCACGGTTCATTCCGTGGAGCACAACGGAAGACTCAGAAAGTATTATCATATTACGGATGCCGGAAGAGCCAGGATAGAAGAGTTCAAGGAAGAGTGGAAGGAACTGGAATCCATATACAGATTTATTGTGAAGGAGGAAGTCAGAGATGAACAAACAGGAATATCTTGAGTCGATAAGAAGCAGGATCAGTGCGATGCCGGCTGATGATGTGAACAGGTTTATGGATTACTATAGCGAGATGATAGATGACCGCGTGGAGGACGGCCTTTCCGAGGAGGAGGCTGTGGCAGATATGGGATCACCTGATGCAGCAGTGGAGCAGATACTTGAAGATATGCCGCTTACAAAGCTTGTGAAGGAGAAGATCAAGCCAAAGCACGAGCTCAAGGCATGGGAGGTCGTACTCATAGTACTTGGTTCTCCGGTGTGGATACCACTTCTCATTACAGCGGCGGTATTGTTGCTCACACTGTGGATAGTTGCATTTGCACTTCTTATATCATTCTATGCTGTGGTGCTCAGCTTTGCGGTGGCGGGAATCGGCGGATTGATATGTACCATACCGCTGTTCATAGCCAACAGCCCATACACAGCAGTCCTCATGCTCGGCGCAGCACTCATCGGAATCGGAATCGCGATACTGTTTGTTGTATCGGTGAAGCCGGTTACGGTTGGCATATTTAAGGTCTGCAAGGCCAGTGTGAATGGTATAAAGAGAATGTTTGTAAAGGAGAAATAGTCATGAGTAGAACAAAGAAAGCTGTTATTGTTGCATCGGTCATGATCGTGGCAGGCATTATCACTGTGATCTCAGCACTTGCTGTAAATGGATTCAGATGGCCGAATGTGACAGTTAATCTGGCCCACATGACATCGGAGCCGGTGAACTACGTAAAGAAGACTGTTGATATAAAAGATAAATTCACTGCAATTGATGTAAAAAGCGCATCAGATGTGGATGTTGCCGTGAAGAAGGCGAGTGGAGATACAAGTTATGTGGAGTATTACGACTGCGAGAATCTGACACATCATGTAGATATATCAGATGGCGTGCTCAGGATAACCGCAGATGACAGTAGAAACGCGGCATTTAACATTTCCATTGGTATGTACTCTGGAGCATGGCCGTCCGTGACGGTGTATCTGGCCGGCACGGAGTACGATGATCTGAAGATCGTGACCAGCAGCGGTGACGTGGATATGGAATATTATCTGGCAATAGGCAATATCGATATAGAGGCCGCCAGCGGCGATGTGATCGTAAAGGGGGTAAATGCAGATGCTCTGACAGTGGCGACCAGCAGTGGTGACATTAAGCTTGACAGTGTATCGTCAAAGGATACAAGAATATCAGCAAACAGTGGTGACGTCAGTCTTGGTGATGTGGTGATGGATAATATTGATCTGAAGACCTCCAGTGGCAATATCACATCTGGCAGTATAAAGGCAAAATGTATAAACGGTCGTGCGTCAAGTGGTGACGTAATGATTAGAGAATGTGATGCTTCTGAGATCAATGTCGTGACAACCAGTGGAGATGTATCGATCGGCATTGGCTCAGAAATGAAGTATGAATACAATACAAAGACATCCAGCGGTGATGTAAATGTACCGGACTCGGTTGAGGGAGCAGATGGAAAGTGCAATATCGAGACTAGTAGCGGAGATATTGATGTCACACAGTAAGTCGTAACTGAATACATTTGAAAATTGGTTCAAGGCAGGTCTTCTGAAATGGAATGACCTGCCTTGAGTTGTATTTAGGCTAAATTAAAGTTAATTAATGAAATAAAATGTCGGTAAAGGCCTCTGCTTATTGTGGATTCACGCTAAAAATGGTATCTTTAATATGTATATATATTTATACGGAAGAAAATATCAGGGAGAGTAAAGGATGAGTGCATTTGCATTGAGACTTGCAGTATTACCTTCGGTGTTACTGCTGTTATTTGTAGTCAGAAGAAATAAGAATAGCAGGGATCCAATGAGCCTACTAGTATGGCTTGCGGTTCTGGGAGCTGTCAGCACGATACCGGCAGTAGTCGTGGAGCTGGTTGGGGGCGTATTGTTATACTATATTGGATTGGAATCCGGAACGGCGGTTTATGAGCTGGTCAACTGCTTCTTTATAGTGGCGATGATCGAGGAACTGGGCAAATTCCTTGGAATGTTAATACTTACATGGAAAAATAAGAACTTTGACCACAGCTATGACGGCGTTATATATGGCGTGTGCTCGTCGCTCGGATTTGCAACACTGGAGAATATCCTGTATGTATTCCAGGGTGGAATAGGACTCGGAATTCTGAGGGCTGTGACAGCAATCCCACTTCACTGCTCATGCGGCGTTATCATGGGATATTTCTACTCAAAGGCGAGAGAGAATGCGAACAAGGGCGAGGGTGCCGCAGGCAATATGCTGATAGCGTATTTTAGCGCCATGGGAATACACGGACTGTATGATTTTGTGTTGTCGATTGATGACACCAGCGTGATCCTGTGCATACTGGTTCTGATCCTGTCTGTGGTTTTGATGTTCCTGCTCATATCCCATGCGGCAAAGAACGATCATATCATAGCGGTAAATCCTATATGGGTGAATCCGTATAACTTCAGATATATACCTATGTGTGGATATAATCAGCCAAATATGTACGGACAGAACATGCAGTACAATCAGCCAAATGTATATGGCAAGTGGCAGAACACCTTCCAGCCAAATGCATACGGCCAGGCGAATCAGTACAATAATCAGCAGAGTGGCTATGGCCGGCAGCCTCGGTATGGTCAGCAGAATGGTTACGGTCAGCGGCCGGGGCAGTACAACCAGCCGGGCAGCTATACTCAACAGCCAGGACAGTACAATCAGCCGTCAAGTGGCTATGGTCAGCCACAGCGGTACGATCAGCAGAATGGCTACAGCCAGCAGACCCAGTATGGCTGGCAGTCACAGCAGAATAATCAGTATAGCGGCTACGGTCAGCAGCCACATTACGGTCAGTCATCACAGTATGATCCGCAGAACACATACAGACAGTAATAAAATATTTATATAGAGGAGAACAGGCAAATGTTATTGATAAAGAATGGAAGAGTCATTGATCCGGTCACCCATACAGACGAGGTCATGGATGTGCTCATCGACGGCAATCACATAGTTAAGACAGGATACGATCTGGAGGCAGAGGGTGCGGAGGTCATCGATGCAGATGGACTTGTAGTTGCACCGGGACTGGTAGACACACATGTACACTTCCGCGATCCGGGATTTACGTACAAGGAAGACATCGAGACAGGTGCCGCCGCCGCTGCAAGAGGAGGCTTCACGATGGTGGTATGTATGGCGAATACAAAGCCGGCGGTGGATAACCTTGAGACTCTCAAGTATATACAGGATAAAGGTGCAAAGACCGGAATACATGTAGTTCAGACAGCCACAGTCACAAAGGGCCTTGCTGGCAAGGAACTCGTGGACATGGAAAGTCTTGCGGCTGCAGGTGCAGCAGGATTTACTGATGACGGAATCCCAATCATGGATGAGAAGCTTCTTCTTGAGGCTATGGAGAAGGCAAGGGATCTTGATCTTCCGGTGAGTCTTCATGAAGAGGATCCGCTGTTCATTGTACAGCCGGGAGTGAATCAGGGAAAAGTATCAGAAAAGCTTGGATACGGCGGTGCATCCCGCACAGCGGAGGATATTATGGTTGCAAGGGACTGCGTCCTTGCACTTCACACAGGTGCATCAGTGTGCATACAGCATATAAGCTCAGGCAATTCCGTGGATATAGTGAGAACTGCAAAGAAGCTTGGAGCGGACGTACATGCGGAGGCAACTCCACATCATTTCACCCTTATAGAGGATGCTGTGCTGAAGTACGGAACCATGGCGCGTATGAATCCTCCACTCAGAACCGAGAAAGACAGAAGACAGATCATAGAGGGGATACAGGATGGCACAATAGATATGATAGTGACGGATCACGCCCCGCACAGCAGTGAGGAGAAGGCGAGACCGCTTGACAAGGCGCCAAGTGGAATAACAGGGCTTGAGACATCTCTTGCCCTTGGAATATATTCCCTTGTACAGCCTGGATATATCTCACTCATGAAGCTCATGGAACTAATGAGCAGGAATCCTGCAGAATTTTACCGCATGGAACCGGGCAAGATAGCAGAGGGAGCTCCTGCGGATATAGTCATATTTGGCGAGAATGAGCAGTGGACAGTGAACAGCTTTGCGTCAAAGGCATCCAACAGTCCATTTGCCGGATGGACTCTCCCGGGAAGGGTTCACTATACAATCTGTGGCGGAAATATCGTGTATGACGCAGAAAAGTACGATGCTGAACATGATGTGTAAGATGCGGGCAGCAGGATATAATATAAAATGTAAGATATGAGAAGATCATAACAGAGATGGGACATATAGATATGGACAAGATAAGACGACATTATACATTCAGAGGAAGAGTGCAGGGAGTTGGCTTCAGATACAGGGCGAGCTATGCTGCATCCATGTACGGAGTCACAGGCTGGGTGTGCAACAGATATGATGATTCTGTTGAGATGGAGGCTCAGGGGCTGCCTGAGGCTATAGACAAGGTGATAGCAGTTCTCAGAAATGACAGATATATATTTATAGAGGATATGGATGTCAGAGAGATACCTCTGGAGAATGACAGCGGATTTCATGTGAGATCAAGCTGGTAACGCGCGTAGATAAGGAGAGTGGACATATGGTAAAGATAGATTTGATAACGGGCTTTCTGGGCTCAGGCAAGACGACATTTATTAAGAAGTATGTGAGCTACCTTGTTGGCAAAGGATATAATGTCGGAATCCTTGAAAATGATTATGGTGCAGTCAACGTGGACATGATGCTTCTTCAGGATGTGATGGGCGAGAACTGTCATGCTGAGATGGTGGCAGGTGGCTGCGGCGAGGACTGTCACAAGAGAAGGTTCAAGACAAAGCTCATAGCGATGGGGATGAGCGGCTATGACAGAGTCATTGTTGAACCGTCCGGAATATTTGATGTGGATGAATTCTTTGACGTCCTCCACGAGGAGCCACTTGACAGATGGTATGAGGTGGGAAGCATCATTTCCATAGTCGATGCCGGACTTGACCGGGATATGAGCAGACAGTCCAGATATGTGCTTGCGTCTGAGGTTGCGAACTGTGGAACTCTGGTGATGAGCAAGGTTCAGGATGCATCGGAGGATGAGAAGAGGAGCACAATAGAATATATCAATGAAGTGCTCACCGAATTTCAGTGTAAGCGTCAGTTCGGCGATGATGTTCTGGAGAAGAACTGGGATGATTTCACGGACGATGACTTTGAAGGTTTTATGTCAACCGGATACAAATTAAACGACTATGTAAAATTATGGTTCAAACAAAGTGATGTGTTTAACTCGGTATATATCATGAATAAGGTCATGCCTCAGGAGCGGCTTGAGACGATAGTCAGGGATATATTTGCGGATAAGGAATGCGGAGATGTCTTTAGAATCAAGGGTTTTCTCCCTGTAAATGACACCGGATGGATAGAGCTCAACGCCACGGCAAAAAAGACCGAGGTGAGACCTATAGAGAACGGGCAGGAGATCATAATTGTGATCGGCTCGAATTTGGTGGAGGACAAAATAAAACGGTACTTTGAGTAAAGAGGCTGATGGACAGGAGCGGATTTTCATGACAGACAGGGCTAAGAAATTGAACAGAGAAGAGAAGCTTCAACTTCAGGCTGAAAAGCTGAAAGAACAGGCACAGATAGATCTTGAGGGATACGTTATGTGTCGTTCTGCACTCAGGGCGACCAGAACGGATCTTCATGAGGAGTCGGAACGGTATGACAGACTCAGGGAAGAATATGAAGAGCTGAAGAACAGACGCGCACCGTACAAGGTGCTGTTCTATAAACGCAGAAGGATCAGAAAGTGTAAAAAGCACATAAAGGAGCTGGGAAGGGCAAAGAAACGTCTGCGCAAACAGATGAAAGAACACCGTGAGGGTGTCAGACGAAGAACTGTTACCAACACATTTGCATTTGTTGCAGCGCTTGCGATGTTCGCCATGATGGCGTGGAGGATATGGCAGCTCGCACAGGGTGTGTACTATATGGCATTTTACAGAAATGGTGAGGCCCTTGAGATAACGGCTGTTGCTGTGCTCAGGCAGCTCCTGCTTGTGGCGTGCATCGTATATGGCCTGGTAGTTGTATGGCAATCCCTGCAGGTGTGGGGAATGAAGCGGGAAGGCTGGAATGGTGTAATAAGAATTAAGGTGAAACAGAAGGCCTACTGGATTATGATGATAGGCGTACCACTTCAGATAGTAAGTCATGGAGATATGCTGACAAATGCCATGATGCTCATAACGATTATCAGTCAGATGGTCATGGCGGCACTTTTGTCGACAGTCCAGTCGAGAAGGATACTTGTGAAGATATTTGCATGGTGTTATGTCGGGGGAATCTGCGTGATATGGCTGTATGGCGGAGTGTACTGCAGAAACTTCGAGATATCGGGAAATGATTCCGGAACCAGCACCTATGCGGTTGACAACAAGTCGAATTTTTCGCAGATATGGGAGATGTCGACTGAACCGGAATTCTATCATATGGGTATGTATGCCCAGAACAGGGATACCGATTATGGCATGATGATCATTCCGGGACTTGCGTATGCTGATACGATAGGCAGTGAGTCGAGGAAGATAGAGAACTGCACGTCCATGACGCCACAGGGGCTGGCAGTTACGAAGGAGTATACATTTGTCAGTGCTTACTGCAAGACGAAGAAACACAAATCTGTGATATTTGTTCTTGATACACAGACCGGGCAATATATTAAAACACTGGTTCTCAAGGACACGACACATGCCGGAGGACTTGCGTATGATACGAAGAATAATGTGCTGTGGGTTTCCTCGTATATGATCGATGAGGATGAGGACAGGAGCAGGAAGGCATCCATATCATGTCTTACGCTGGACTCCATAGAGAAATACGATGTGGCTCAGGGAAAGCCGATAAAATACAGAAACACATGTAGCGTCATGTTCCCTGCAACGTCATTTATCACGATATATGACGGACATATATATGCGGGCTACTGGCGAAAGGATAAGAACAGCTACAGCATGGCTGCCAGCTATGAGATAGTAAATGGAGGAACTGCAATATCCTCGGAGGAGGACGAGGCTTTCTATATACCAGGAAGGGTGCAGGGGCTTCAGGTGTACAAAAATGAGATAATATTCTCTATATCCTATGGTATAGATGAATCCAGGATAGAGGTATACGATACAGATACAGGCAAGCTGTCCAGTGTGAATTACGGAACAGAGACACCGAGACAGGTGGTTAAGCTCCCGCAGAAGCTGGAGCAGATATATTCGTATAATGGCAAATTATACTGCCTGTTCGAGTCTGCAAGTTTTGCCTACAGGCTGACAGCACCGGTGTGTATGGACAGGATCGTGGGGCTTGATGAGATGGCACTTGTAGAGTAGCTCAAAGTGGTTCAAGGTGAAAAAATGGAGGGTTTGGGATGAACGAACAGAATATTAACAATGGAATGAATGGAGGCCCGGGGATGCCCCCGCCGCCACCTCAGGGTTATATGAACATGAATGCCAGACCGCCGCAGAGGAGAAATCCTGCGGTGTCTCCGAACAGATTCAGGATGTTTGGTATTCCGGTACTGGTATATGCGATCATATGTGCGGCATGTCTGTACAGCAACTGGTCGAGTATATTGTCGGCTGTGCTTTCGATAGTATCAATAGTGTTTATCAGTACATGCATGGTACGATATGAGAAGAACATCGGTGCAGACCGTGAGGCCATGACCACTGGAGCTGCGTTGTCGAAACAGAGTATACTGATCCCATATTATATTCTTGTGTTCATGATGTCGGTTGCCCTGAGTCTCACAGACGAGGGATATATCATATTTGGATGTAATGTGGGAATAATCGTTACAGAGATGTATGCGGTTATGACATACTTCAATGACACTGAAAAGCATGGGATATTCAAGGGAATATTCTCATTTTTCGAGATGTTCTTTGGATCGATAGGGTATGTAAACATGCCATTTGCCGACAGAAAGGCGGAGCGTGAGATAACCGGCAAAAAGAGAAATTCCAAGCTGATGTACATACTTCTTGGATGTGTGATAGCACTTCCGATACTGGTGATCGTGCTCAATCTGCTGTCTTCGGCAGATCCTGTGTTTGCAAAGGTCATAAAGGATATATTTGGCAAACTGTTCTTCTCGTGGGATATAGTGAAGATAGTTCTGTTTGCCGCTGTGATATTCCTGTTTGTATATGGATTTATTGTCAAGGCGGGCCGCAGAGATCTCGGTGCAAATGCTCCGAAGGAGGGGCAGTACAATGCAGTGACAGGTATAACTATAACGATAGTGCTCACAGCGTTCTATCTGATATTTGCCGTTGTTCAGATAGTGTATCTGTTCATGAACAGCGCAGGACTTCCGGACGATATGACATACGCAGAGTATGCAAGACAGGGCTTCTTCCAGCTGCTCTTTGTAGCGGTTGTAAATGTGTGTATGGTGCTGATATTTAGTGCTATATTCAGAAAGAGTCTGGTGCTCAACGTGTCACTGCTCATGATGTGCATATGTACATATATAATGATTGCCTCATCAGCTGTGAGGCTGTCCATGTACATTGCGGAATATGATCTAACATACCTCAGAATAAATACCATATGGGCGCTGATAGTCACGTCTATAGTGATGCTCGGTGTTATCATAAGCCTGTTCTGGAGAAATATGCCGCTGTTCAGATACATATTTATGACGGTTCTGGTGATGTTCGCGCTGTATGCATTTATCAGACCTGGCGCAGTGATAACAAAGTACAATATCAGTCAGGCGCACAGTGGAAAGAAGATAGATCTTGAGTATGTGATGGATATAGGTAATGACGGAGTTCCATATCTGATCGATTATTTCAGGACCAAAGACATTACGCCCGAAATGGTCATGGAGGAAGTGATGTCGAAATATAGCGAGGACACCTACTACTGGAGAGACGACACGGTGGGGGAGAGGCTTGAGAAGATGCTTGAGGAGAATGATGACAAGGGCTATATCAGAAGCTTTAACTTCTCCAGATACAGAGCTTCAAAGACTATAGAGGATTATATAAAGTAGTGTAATATAGAATTATAGATCATAATAAAGAAAGCCCCAGTCTCCGGTGCAAATAAACCGGAGACTGGGGCTTTTCGCCATGTTAAATATTAGTCGTCATCTTCAGGAACATAATGTCTTGATGTGTAATACTCAAATATATCCTCGGACTTGTCGTATGGGAGGAACTGGGATCTCTCTCTTACAACCCACTCGTCTCCGTTGTGGAGAACTTCACCGAATACATAGCAGTTGTTGTGCTTGGCATCCTCACATGCCTTGAATATTGCGTCCTCACGTACATATACCTTTTCGGTATGCTTACATTTGATCAGTGCAAATACGTTGTCCACCTCTGCCAGGCATTGCTTGTGAAGGTTGCCGTTGTAGATGTAGAGGAAGAGGATGATTCGTCCAACGTTCTCACCTCTGTCGAGGTAGATGCGCATCTCCTCGTCGATACCTTCCTTCTGTCCTGTTCTGTCATCGCCCTTCAGGACTACAGAATCGCTTCTGCTGTACTTGTGACCCCAGAATACCAGTTCGGGATCAGAGCCGTCATTGTGCTCAACGATCGCTGCAAGGTTGAGGTCATATGTGTCCTCGGATGTAGCGCTCATGATATTGTCTATGGCAATCTTAATCTTTTTCTTGAGGTCGACTTTCTTGGCATCCCAGCCAATGCCGACCGTAAGTTTATTATCACCTTTTACAACATATTCGTTCATATTAAAAACCCCCTTAGATTACAAGAAGAATAATAATGTGTCTATGAAGAATGTAGGTACAAGAATAGAAACTGACCATACGAGGTAGCCTACAAATGAAGGCATCTTGATACCATTTTCTTCGGCTATTGAACGTACCATAAAGTTAGGTGCGTTTCCTATATAAGTGTTGGCTCCCATGAATACGGCACCGCAGGAGATAGCCATCAGCATGACCTGAGGAACTACACCCATAGCAGTGCTTATACCCTCTGTAAATCCACTTGAAGCAGCGGTGGTGAAGAATACAAGGTAGGTAGGTGTATTGTCAAGGAAGCTTGATAAAAGTCCTGTCGTCCAGAAGAACTGTGCCGGATGTGTAAGTCCGAGCTCAGAACCACGTGCCTTGAGGATCAGGAGTGCAGGGATCATAGTGATGAATATACCTATGAACAGTATGGCAACCTCCTGTATAGCATCCCATGTAAAGTTGTTGGCCTTACGGACTTTCTTGCTCGTTGTCTTGAATGAGAGGAAAGCCGCTGCTAGCATGATCACAATCTCGATGATAGCAGCCCATGAGAGTGTTACGCCCTCACAGAAATTGATACCCTTTGCAAATGCAGGGAACTTCATAGGAAGAACTCCGCTGAGTATAACTGCACCTACGATCATTATAAGGAATATAATGTTGTGAGCACCTTTAAGTTTGACTGGCTTTTTCGTATCTGCATCGAATACCGGCTTCTGTCTGCCGTCTGCGATATCCTTCTTGTATGCTCTTGTGTCGAGAAAGAAGAATACAGTCAGCAGGATGATGAGATTGACAACCATGACCTTTGCAAGTCTGAGACTCCAGAAGAAGTCAACACCATTCATGAATCCCATCAGAAGTGGAGGATCACCGACAGGGGTGAGACAGCCACCAATATTTGAAACGAGGAAGATGAAGAATACAATGATCTGAACCTTTCTTCGTCTCCATTTATTTGCCTTTATGATAGGTCTGATCATCAGCATACTTGCACCGGTAGTACCGATCCAGCTTGACAGCAGAGTACCTATCAGTAGAAGCAGAACATTGAGTTTCGGTGTTCCCACCAGGTCGCCTTCAAGAGATATATTGCCTGCCACACAGAACAGGGCAAAAAGCAATACAATGAAGGTGAGATAGTCACCGATCATTACCTCGAGCAATTGTTCGCCCATCGTACCAAAGCCATGGAATATGGCAAATGGAATTAAAAATAAAAGAGACCAGCCTGCAACAGCCCACTGTTTGTGCTTTTCCCACCACTCACCGGCGATAAGGGGCATAACAGCTATGCACAGAAGCATACACACAAATGGTATACACCATGTAAGTGGAAGCGTAGCACCGAGTGTTTCAGTACCGGATTCGCTGTCTGCCGCCAGGGCACTTACCTGTGACAGCCCAAGAACTGAGATGACTGTGCCGAGACCTAGAAATAACCTGTTTTTCATCGTTTTTGCCTCCTATTAATTATAATTGAAAAACCTTATCTATGCTAACAAATATATGGTAAAAATTCAACGAAAAAAATCGAAATTTAACCATTTATTTTCCAGAACAAAAAAATAATAAGTATAGCCCAAATGATGGATCTGTGATAGAATGAAAAAGGTTGAAAAATGCAATACTATGGCCTTAGGGCAGAACAGAGGTAATTGATATATTATGGAACATCAATGGTCAAAGGCATACAAACCAAAGAGAAAACTTTACGTGCTGAGGTCCAGAGAGTCAGAGGGGTTTGACGATTTTTGTCAGGAGAATGGCTATGACTGGTACAAGTGCTTTAGCAACATATACAGGCCGCTGGCAAACAGGGCTTTGTTTTATATGCCTGAGAAGATGATGGACGCCGGATATTCGCGTTTGTGTGGAGGAGTGGAGATAGGATACAGTGATATGGAGGTGGTTCCTCAGAACTGCGTGAGCATCACGGTTCCGGGATTCGACGTTGTGGATATAAAGGGATTTGATATATCTCTGATAGAGGATATACCGAGACTCATGACCATGGCGTATTCATATGCCAAGTTGTATATAGAGACGGAGAAGCTGCACATTGTTTCTAACCACAAGCTTCCATATATATGTTACATGGAGAGCGCAGACAGTCTGTGCGTGGAGATTCCGGTATGGTCCAAGAAGACCAAGACGGAGGAGATGCTGACTCTTGACAACATGAGTAAGAGAGATCTCTATGAGATAGCATACAGGGAGCCTGCCACCGGACATTACAACTGGACATGGCTCAAGGAGAAGCTTGAGCAGTGTGAATATATAGGACTGGATCAGTTTATATTTGCCAGATTCGACATAAAGGGCTTCAGGCTCATCAACAACGTTATGGGCCGTGAGGTGGCGAAGGATCTGTTCAGATATATATGTGACGCTATGACCAAGCAGGACTGGATATTGTACTCTGCAAAGTGTGAGAGTGACGATTTTGCCATGATTATAAAGTATATGCCGGAGGATGAGATAATGAACCGGCTATATACATTCTTTGAGGAGATAGGACAGCTTCCGTCGAACAGGAAGTATAAGATATTCTATAGCTGTGGTATCGTATTCTATGATGAATTCGAGAAAATCAACATGTCAATGCGCATTGAGGACATGGCGCAGATGGCACACCTCCAGTGTATCAAGACCAATGTAAATGAGATCAAGATATACACATCGGAGATGAAGAAGGAATACATCATGGCACAGCAGTACAAGCTGGAGCTTCCGGATGCCATAGAGAATGAGGATCTCATGGTATATCTTCAGCCGAAGTACAATCCACAGAACGACACCCTGACCGGTGCTGAGGCTCTGATAAGATGGTTCTACAAGGGCGGAGATATTCTCTCGCCGAAGTATTTCGTGCCGCAGTTTGAGACTGACGGAACTATAGACATCATAGACAGATATGTGCTGAGACAGGTGTGCAAGAAGTTCAAGGAGTGGAAGGAGCTTGGCTACCCGCTCTACCCGATATCCTGTAACCTCTCGAGACACCAGATATCGAGACCGGATCTTATATATATACTGTGTGATATAGTCGATGAATACGGAGTGGATCACTCGCTTATAGACTTTGAGATAACTGAGAGTGCAGATTTCGCTGACGTGCAGTATCTGATAAAGGTGCTCAAGGATCTGAAGGCTGAGGGCTTCAAGATATCCATGGACGATTTTGGAACAGGATACTCCAGTATGGCACTTCTTAAGGATATGCCGCTGGATATAATCAAGATAGACAAGAGCTTTATTGACGGAATAGCCACCGGCGAGCCGAACAACAAGGACATGCTCATGACACAGGATATCCTTACCATGTCAAGGCATCTGGGAATCAGAAGTCTTGCGGAGGGTGTTGAGACATTTGAGCAGAAGGAATACCTGAGAGAGTGGGGATGCCACTACATTCAGGGTTATTACTACAGCAAGCCTATACCTATCACGGGATATGAATATCTTCTCAAGAAGATAATGCTGGGACAGAGCTAGCCGGATAATGATGCTATATAGCGACATATAGAGAATATACAGAAGAGTATAAGAGGATTGATATATGAATGTATCGATCCTCTTTTTCTATTTATATTGGACCTTAACAGGATGTAATCTCAATAATGTAATGTATATAATTTACAAGTCTTGTATATATAATCAACAACCTACTAAAAAAATAATTAAGAATCATTCCCAATAGGGGTTGACTTTGATCAAAAAATAGGTATAATAAGACATAGTTGATAAATAAACATCAACAAAGAAGACAGAATATATTTTAACAATCAATGATGGATATTGATTAGATTATTTAAAAGAGAAAAGGAGAATTAAGTTATGGCAAAGTTTGTATGTACAGTATGCGGTTATATCTATGAGGGAGAGCAGGCACCAGCAGAGTGTCCTATCTGTCACGCAGGAGCAGATAAGTTCAAGAAGGTAGAGGGAGAGCTCACACTTGCAGCAGAGCATGAGTTTGGCGTATATGCTGAGACAGTTAAGAACAATCCAGAGATAAGCGATGAGGACAAGAAGTATATCTACGAGCAGCTCAAGGCTAACTTCGAGGGAGAGTGCTCAGAGGTTGGAATGTATCTCTGCATGGCTCGTGTAGCACATCGCGAGGGCTATCCTGAGATCGGTCTCTACTGGGAGAAGGCAGCGTACGAGGAGGCTGAGCATGCAGCTAAGTTCGCAGAGATGCTTGGATCAGACCTTGAGCAGAACATGACAGCTTCAACAGAGAAGAATCTTGCATGGAGAGTTGACTGCGAGTTCGGTGCAACAGCAGGAAAGGTAGATCTTGCAAAGTGCGCTAAGAAGAACAATCTGGATATGAGAGTAGAAGCAGAACACGGCGCAACAGCAGGTAAATTCGACCTTGCAAAACGTGCAAAAGCAGCAAACTTAGATGCAATCCATGATACAGTTCATGAGATGGCAAGAGACGAGGCAAGACACGGCAAGGCTCTCAAGGGACTTCTTGACAGATACTTCGGTAAGTAAGAAGAAGGTAAAGATTATTCATAAGGATAGTCAGTCTTACACATAAATCTAAAAAAGGTATATGCGGAAAGCAGTCAGGCTGCGATCCGTATATACCTTTTTTAGATTTATGTGTGCTATTTAATTGTTACTCATCTTTCTTGAGACTGAAGGAAGAGGAAGATGTAGTTGAGCTTGTTGCTGTATAAGGATTAGATGCGTGGGCATCCTGCTCTGAAGCTGCCGGCTGCTGTGAGTAGAACGGATCACTGTAAGACGTCTGCGGTGCCTGTGTCTGTTCTGCAGTGCCGTAGCTGCCACTGTTTGTAGTGCCGTACTGCTGTGTATAGCTGTCACTGTCTGTACTGCCATACTGCTGTGTATAGCTGCCGTTATTTGGGCTGCCTGTGCTGCCCGGAGTGTACACGCCGTTGAAATCGCCTGTACCGTCATAGTAACCTGTGCCTGCTGGCTGTGCAGATGCGCTGATGGTGTTCTTGCTTCTTGTTGCCTTCAGGATCATGATCACTGCTGCCAGTAGGAATACAGCTCCGAGGACAAGCTTGAATATGTAATCTGAAGAGTCAACCATCTCTATATAGTAAGGAAAAGCTTCTGCCTTTGCGGTCGCATAGTCCTCACTTGTAGGAGTGTATCCATAATATTGTGCGTATGCGTCGACATACTTGGTGATGTAGTCGTCAAGGAAGCCCTGCACCTTGTCGCTGTTCTTGCGGATGACTCCTGTTATGTAGACTGGTTCTGCATCGTCAGCAGATGAGATCGCGTCAAATTTGGCGTCATCACTCTTGGAGATCGATATTCCGATCCACTTGGATGTGTCTCTTTTTGAGCCGTCTTCATTCTTGTCGCAGATATCAACGAGATAGTAGTATCCGTCGGTCTTGGTGACCACGTGATTGTACGTTGTAGTCTTCTCAATGTAAGCTCCGTATCCGTAGGTGAGTGTTCCCTCCACATACACTCCCGGTTTAACTTCCGATTCGTCACATGTAGTAACGTTTAGAAGCTTTCCGTGTAAACCGATAAATGTTCGTATACCCAGGAATAAAAGAACTATTCCGAATATACCGAAAACAACTGCTGATACGATGGGATTCCCCTTTTTTCTTGTTCTTGCCATAATGTTACCTCACTTTTTTTATTTGTTATGAATTATACATAACCACTTAAATACCTCACTTTTCTACAGTACAGGTAAAAAACTAATATTTCAAGTAAAAAAGGCAAAATCAAAAAAAATTAGACATTTTTTATGGTATACTCATTCATGGTGGTGATTTTATGGCAAAGAAAACAAAAAAGAATGAGAAAAAGTACATATATATAATTCCGGCAGTGCTGTGGATGATATTCATATTTTACATGTCGTCCAGAACAGGAGATGACTCGTCGGCGGTGAGCAACCCCATGACAGACTTTATAGTGGGTTTGTTCCAGAAGGTGAGAAATGATTCCGCGCCCGTGGTTGACAGGATGACGGGAGTGGTGGAGATCATGGTCAGAAAGGGTGCACACATGACGGAATATGGAATCCTTCTGGCTCTGCTGGCCCTGGCGGTCAGAAAGGCCGGCGGAAGGATGACTTCGGCTGGCGTGTATATATGGTCAGTTGTGATAACATTTGTCTATGCGTGCTCCGATGAGATTCATCAGCTCTTTGTCGCTGACAGGGCAGGCAGGGGCACGGATGTGCTTATAGATATATGCGGCGCATTGGCAGCTCTTCTTATTATATGGGGATCAAAGAGCACAAGGGGAAGGATAATAATGGGCTTTGTGATAGGGATAGTGCTGGTGGCAGCGGTTATGTTCCTTTTCCTGTGGCCTTTTTAGAGCGCATTTAGTATTGGCAGCCTTGAATTAGAGTGGGGCAGATGGTATATTAAAAAAGACTATGAGCATCACATTACCGATGCTGACTGGAGGATGCAGAATGACATTAGCAGATGTTAGAAAGAACATAGATCGGGTCGACAAGGAGATCAAGCAGCTCTTCAAGGAGAGAATGGTTCTTGCGGACAATGTTGCTCAGGTCAAGGCAGAGACCGAGGATGACATATATAAGCCAGACCGCGAGGAGACCATCATATCCAATCTCACAGGGGATGTGGATGATAACATCAAGATGGAGTACACGGCGCTTATCAAGAGAATCATGGAGATAAGCAGAAAGTACCAGTATGGAAGGACTCTGGAGCTCAGGAACTGCCTAGATGTGGAGTATGATGTGAAGGAGCCTGACATAGATGCGGTGGCGATGATAAAGCCGGAGCTGTACATTTGTCAGGGATGCTCGAGGGACAAGGTCATTGCGGTGGACTCATACGATGAGGTGTATGAGCTCATAAAGACTGGCAAGGTAGACGCCGGAATGGGAATACTTGAGGACATAAGCTACGGAGTTTCGGATGCACTTCACGAGGTGCTCACCAACAACAAGCTGTATATATACAGATGTAACATTGTAAATGAGAATGGACACAACAAGAAGGTTGTCACATTTTCAGACCACCTCATAGTGGAGGAGAACCACAACAGGCTGAAGGTGATGTTCGTATGTAAGAATAAGAGCGGAAGTCTCAGCAGCATACTGTCCATGATCTCTGATTACGGGGTGAACCTCACAGAGATACACTCGGCACCAAACAGGCAGGAGCATTGGAATTACAGATTCTATGTGGAGCTGTCTGCCAATTTACTGAAGAAGGATATACAGGCTTTAGTGTTCCAGCTCATGAACGAGACGGAGGAGTTTACGATCCTCGGAAGCTATGCCTGTGACGAGGAACAGTTTTAGAGAAAAAATAATTTTTAAGGAGAAAATATCATGATAGACAAGTTAGTAAAGAATATCCAGAAGACAAATGCACCTATAGTAGTTGGACTTGATCCAATGCTCAACTATGTACCGGAGCATATCCAGAAAGCTGCATTTGCAGAGTATGGCGAGACACTTGAGGGTGCTGGTGAGGCTATATGGCAGTTCAACAAGGGAATAGTTGACGCTACATATGATCTTATACCTGCAGTTAAGCCACAGATAGCCATGTATGAGCAGTTCGGAATCGAGGGACTCAAGGCATTCAAGAAGACAGTTGACTATTGCAAGGAGAAGGGACTTGTCGTTATCGGAGATATAAAAAGAGGCGATATAGGTTCAACATCAACAGCATATGCGGTTGGTCATATCGGAAAGGTACAGGTGGGAAGCAAGACATATGCTGGATTTGATGAGGATTTCATCACAGTAAACCCGTATCTTGGAACAGACGGAATCAAGCCATTTGTGGATGTGTGCAAGGAGGAGAACAAGGGTATATTCGTTCTCGTCAAGACATCCAATCCATCATCAGGTGAGTTCCAGGACAGACTTGTGGATGGACGTCCACTCTATGAGATAGTCGGAGATATGGTTGACAAGTGGGGCAGTGATGTCATAGGCGAGTCCGGTTACTCAGCAGTTGGAGCTGTTGTCGGTGCCACATACCCTGAGATGGGCAAGGTGCTCAGAAAGGTCATGCCAAAGTCCTTTATTCTTGTTCCGGGTTACGGAGCACAGGGCGGTAAGGCTGCAGACCTTGTACACTACTTCAATGAGGACAGACTCGGTGCGATCGTCAACTCATCAAGAGGAATCATAGCTGCTTACAAGCAGGACAAGTATGCACAGTTTGGAGCTGAGAACTACGCTGACGCTTCAAGACAGGCGGTTGTAGACATGATCGAGGATATCAACGGCGCACTTGACGCATAATTAAGCAGAAAGGTGTCCGGTGGACGAGGCTTGTCCCCGGACACTGATAATAGAATGATGATGGAGGAAGACTATGGGCAAACTTAAGATGACAGCAAAGGTGGTCAGCCAGGAGACTCTTGCCACTGACGTATACAGTCTGGTGCTTGAAGCTCCAGAGATAGCTTCACAGGCTATAGCAGGACAGTTCGTGTCTGTATATACTCATGATGGCAGCAAGATGCTCCCGAGACCTATCAGCCTCTGCGGGATAGACAGGGAGGCGGGAACACTCCGCCTTGTATACAGAGTGGTTGGATTTGGAACAAAGGAATTTTCACAGCTTGCGGCTGGAGATACGGTCGATATATTGGGGCCTCTCGGCAACGGCTTCATGAAGTCGGATAAGAAGGCAATACTTATAGGCGGTGGAATAGGAATCCCACCTATGTTACAGCTTGCAAAGGAGCTGGACTGTGAGAAGTCAGTCGTGCTCGGCTACAGGGATGAGATATTCCTGAACGAGGAATTTGAGCCATACGCACAGGTGTATATGTCATCTGAGGATGGACAGCACGGTGTGAAGGGCAACGTAATAGATGCCATAAAGGAATACGGCGTGGACGGCGCTGTCATATATGCGTGTGGCCCTACTCCTATGCTTCGGGGAATCAAGGCATACGCCATGGAGAAGGGCATCGAGTGCCAGATATCCATGGAGGAGAAGATGGCGTGCGGCGTGGGCGCATGTCTTGCCTGCGTATGCAAGACAAAGGAGATAGATGAGCACTCACAGGTGCACAATAGGAGAATATGCAAGGATGGCCCTGTATTTTATGCTGAGGAGGTGGAGCTGTAATGTCAGATAAGATCAATATGTCAGTTGATATAGCGGGAGTTACCCTCAAGAATCCTATAACGGTGGCGTCAGGAACATTTGGATCAGGTATGGAGTACAGTGAGTTCGTGGATCTGTCACAGCTCGGAGCAGTGACCACCAAGGGGGTGGCAAATATTCCATGGCCGGGCAATCCAACTCCACGTATAGCTGAGACTTACGGCGGCATGATGAACGCCATAGGACTTCAGAATCCTGGAATCGATGTGTTCAAGAAGAGAGATATACCATTCCTCAGGGATTATGATACAAAGATCATCGTAAACGTGTGTGGAAAGTCCAAGGAGGACTATGTTGACTGCGTTGAGAAGCTTGGCGATTGTGATGTGGATCTGCTTGAGATCAACGTGTCATGTCCGAATGTAAAAGAGGGCGGAATCGCATTTGGCCAGCAGCCGGATGCGCTCTACGATATAACAAAGGCAGTCAAGGCAGCGGCAAAGCAGCCTATCATCATGAAGCTGAGTCCGAATGTCACAGACATAACAGAGATGGCCAGAGCTGCAGAGGCTGGCGGTGCTGATGCGGTATCACTCATCAATACACTGACAGGTATGAAGATAGATGTTAACAGAAGAACATTTGCAGTGGCGAATAAGACTGCAGGTGTGTCAGGCCCTGCTATCCATCCGATAGCAGTCAGAATGGTATACCAGGTGGCAAATGCAATAAAGCTTCCTATCATCGGAATGGGCGGTGTGGCTACCACGGAGGATGCCCTTGAGATGATCATGGTCGGCGCAAGTGCGGTGGCAGTTGGAACGGCGAACTTCCACAATCCTTATGCGACAGTGGAGATCATAAAGGGTATTGAGGAGTATATGAAGAAGAATTCCATCAGCGATATCCATGAGCTGATAGGCTGTGTAAAATAGAACGATATAAGTCTTCTGTAAGAGTTTTAAGGGGTGTTGGGTTATGGAAGATAACATAGATATTGAAAAATATGCACAAAAACTCCGCATGGAACTGGATGAGGCACTTGGCAGAAATGAAGAGCTCAGCGAGGAGATATCTGACCATGCAAGGATGCTGGAGAAGGCTCTGGACAATCTGGCAGGCGGCGTGGGTATATTTGAACTTCACGGGAATAAGCCGGCTGTCAGGTACATGAGCAAAAGCTTTTACAAGCTGTTCAATGTGACCGAGGATCAGATGAGTGGATATGCCAGTGACTACGTGATGCTGGCCATTCCAGAGGATCGGTCTGTGCTTAAGAAGCAGATCCTGGAGACCATAACGAGTAACAAGACCACGGTGCGTGACATCCGCTTTACGGACGTGAATACCGGTGGATATTTCTGGATACAGGTCTGTCTTTCTGTCATGTCCATAAAAAATGGAATCATCGCATTGTGTGCGGTGTTTATCGATGTGACAAGCAAGATGGAGGCGGAGCTGGAGAACAAGGCGCAGTCTGAGATGCTCAGGCTGATACTTCAGGGAAGCGGAGAGTCCATAATCGTGTACGATGTCCTGACGGATACTCTGATAAATGAGAAGGTCGTGGATGGTGAGATGGTCACCACCATGAAATATGAGAATTTTTATAAGGATATCGATACGAACAGGATAGTACACTCTGACGACAGAGATGCCGTGACAGGCATGTTCAGAAAGCTTCTTGACAAGGATGGAACCAACTGTGACAGGCTGATGGGTGATCTGCGCCTTGATATGAATGGAGGAGGCAAATGTGAGTGGTACAGAGTGCTCTTTGTTCCTCTCAGGGATTCCAAGAAGAAGGTCCGCAAGATATTCGGCAAATATTACTCCATAAACGATGAGAAGATAAGAAGTCAGGAGCTTCAGCTCAGGGCGGAGAGGGATTCTCTGACGGGACTTTACAATCATGTCACATTTCAGCACAAGATTACGGATATGCTAGAGTCTTTCTCGGGTGAACTGTGCGCTTTTTATATTATGGATATAGATGACTTTAAGCATATAAATGACGCATTTGGACATTATGCGGGAGATGATCTTCTGTGTGATGTTGCAGTGACGCTGGAGGAGGTTGCGTCGGCAGCCGGAGGATTCTCAGG